>ULMP01048304.1_pt1 | contig 11799 bp, 15 predicted proteins | sample 1951681 | NCBI WGS metagenome assembly ULMP01 (sample SAMEA4835553, study PRJEB28245) | human gut metagenome | biome: gut microbiome; material: fecal sample | place: Denmark | collected 2008 | reverse complement strand
TCCAGTAAATAACATTACATGTTGAAAGTCAATATCATACATAGATAAAGCTTCTTCTTTAGATAACAATTCAACATTAAATATGTCTTTATAATTATATAATTCAGAATCCATAATTCCTAAATCATTTTCTCTCATCTTTTTCATATCACATCCAAAATATACAGGAATGCCCTCTTTTAGATGCTTAATTGTTAAATCTTTTAAAACCTCAATAGGCATGTTTATAAATTCAACATAGCTATTTTTATATATATTTTCAGCATAATTTTTTCTATATAATTTATTGTATTCTTTATTATACATAGGTACATTAGCAACACCAATAAAATTATTTAAGTTAATAGTCAAATACTTTTTGGCAAATTCTTTAGGAGTAATATTTACTATTTTTATATACTCTCCATTTTTATTTTTGTATTCATAATCAAAAATAAAAGGCAATTCTCCTAAACATTTTGCCAATAGATTATAATTTTCTTTTAGCATTTCTTCTTTTATATCATCCAAATTATTACATTTTTCTTTTTTTAAGTTTATTAATTTGAATATATCTTTTTTAACTTTATCACTAATAATTTTAGTTAATTCTTTGGATTTTTTGCTACACATAACATCTGGCATAATTGTTTCTGGCACAAGTCCATATTTATTTACCAGTGATCTAAAATACTCAAAATAACCACCTTCATATATACCTAACTTTAAATAGTCTTTTTTTATTTCTTCTTCAAAATTAAAATTATCGTTTTCTATGATTCTATTATAAATAGTGTTGGATTTCTCTAATTTATCTAAAAAAGCTAAAAAATTTACAGATAAAGCATAATCACTTTCTTCAATATTAAGATTTTCAGCTACATTGTTTTTTATTAGATTTATCCCAGCATGTATCCAACATCTTTCTGACTCTTCTTGATTATATATTTTGGATTTTGGTAATTCTATATTAAAAATATTTCTTGTTTTATTTACTATTTCGTTATTTAAACAGATTTTATTAATACCAGCATTTTTAATAGCACTTTCTAAAAGTTTATTATTTTTATTTTGTTGATATAAACTATCAATTTTTTCAAGAAATTTATTATTTAAATCTCTCAATTTACGCCTCCATTATTTTCAAACTTTTTATATTCACTTCAATTTAATTTGGTGCAAGGAAGGAGATTTGAACTCCCACGAATTGCTTCACTACCCCCTCAAAGTAGCGTGTCTACCGATTCCACCATCCTTGCATATTTTTATTATAAGTCAAAAAAAAGAAAAAAGAAAGCTTTTTTATATTAAAAAAGTAATTTAAAAATATTAAACTACTTCAATAATTAATTTTTAATAACAATTTTTATATTGTTATAGTCATAAGATATTTCATTTAAAACTTGAATTAATAGTTTCATTAATGATTCTGTGTCATAATGCGTTTCAATATAGATATTTTCACTTATTTTTAATGGACTTTTCATATCTTTATCAGTAGAAGATATTCTAGTTCTTTTTCTTCCTAATAATTTATCACATAAATTAGCTAGTTTATCTTCTGTTTTTTTATCTTGTATTGCTTTTTTTAAAATAATTTCAACAACTTTTTTCCATGTTGGTGCAATTTTTCTTTCTTCACCTATGATTACGCCTATTACTTTTTTTCCTTTAAAACCTGCTGTATTAGTTAAAGGATAAATTAATTCATATTCGTTTGGTTCCTTGTTTGGTAAATGATCCATTTTTGAAACCTCTTTAATTATTTCATCAAAGCTTGAATTTACCATTAAAATAATTTCATCTTGTTTTTTTCTTATTTGTTCCACTAAATTATTCATACTTTCCTCCTCCACTATAATTGTAGCACGTGCTATTTTATATGTCAAGATTTATTTGAGTTTTATCTATTATTTTTGATTATATAAATACCACGTTTCTGTATTCCAGAAACGTGGCTCATATAATAACTTCTTTTTCTTATTTTTTAAGAAATGCCACTAGTTATAAATTTAAAGCTTTGTTTTAAATAATCTAAAAATCCCGCTTTTTCTACATCTATTTTTACTATTATATCTGCTTCTTTTATAATATTTCCTTCGTTATCTATTATCTCTGTTGTTCCAACTATCGTTCCTGCTTTAACAGGAGCAATAATTTTATCAATTTTTATATTAAAAGTATAATTACTGGGCTTTTCTGTCACGCTTAATATTTCAGTAGCATCTTCTTTTAAATATACATCCACTTCTTTTAATTTTCCCTTTTCTATTTTTACTTTTCCTAATGATTTATCTTTACTATAAATTACATTACTTTTAAAAGAATTAAAGCCATAAGTTAATAATGTAGATGTATCACTACTTCTTTCTTCGGCACTAGGTGATTTCATTACCACACTAATTAATCGCAAATCGTTTTTCTTAGCAGTTGCAGTTAAGCAATACCCTGCTTCCGTAGTATATCCCGTTTTTAGACCATCTACCCCATCATAAAATCTTACTAACCTATTTGTATTTACTAACCATACTTGAGAGCCATCTGGTTTAGTTAAATAGTCTTCATAAATTGATGTGTACCTCAAAATATCTTCATGTTTTAATAATTCTTTAGCCATAATTGCCATATCATAAGCAGTAGAATAATGGTTTTCATTATCTAATCCATGTGGATTAGCAAAGTTTGTGTTTTCAAGTCCTAAACTTTTCGCTTTTTCATTCATTAAAGTTACAAATGCATCTACACTTCCACTTATTTTTTCGGCCATGGCTACTACAGCATCATTAGCACTAGATACAGCAATACATTTTAACAAGTCATTTACCGTATATTCCTCTCCTGCTTGTAAGAATACTTGAGAACCACCCATGCCACTCGCATTTTCACTAATTAAAACTTTATCTTCATATTTTAAAGAACCATTTTCAATATTTTCCATAATTAAAAGCATACTCATAATTTTTGTCATACTAGCCATGGGAAGTTTCTCATCTATGTTTTTTTCATATAAAATTTTACTACTTTCGGCATCCATTAATATAGCACTCTCACTACTTAAATTTAGTGAATCCTCTGCTTTTACTATTGGGATAACACAAGAAAAAGCTAGAATTATAATTAATATTTTTTTCAAAAATAACACCTCTAATAAAGCGTACGCTTGAAGAGCTTTTTTATGACACGAAAGTTCTTTTTAAATATATAGGATTGATCTTATAATATTCATCCATACGATATTCAAAGGCTTCTAAAAATATTTCTATTAGATTTCTTTCTTCCTTAGTCGGTAATCGTCTTTCTTTCGTTATTAATAAAATTATTTTATTTAAATGATAAAAAATATCTGGTGCAAAATCCTCAATTAAATGTAAATAACTATGCCCAATTCTTGTTAAAACTATTCCATTTTCAATTGTTTTCTTAGTAGGAAATTCTAAAAGTTTTAAATCTTCTACTTTAATAATATGATGATATGTAATTTTATTTTGACTAGAAGCTTCATAATTAAAAATATCTATTCCATCTAAAATATAAATATCATATAACTCTTTAATTATTTTATTTTTAGAATCACAATATTTTCGCATAGTTACTCTCCAAATTAATTCTCTTTTGTTATAATAAATTTGCTAGCAAGTTGGTATTTATCTCTGTTTTTTATATAGAAATATCCTAAAATAGAATAAACAGTGGCTCCAATAAAATTAACGAATAAATCTTCCATTGTATCATTTAGGCCAATATCTAAATATCCCCCATTTATTGTTGCAATTTCTTGATTATTAGAGTCGTATAATACTGTTTTATTGATATCCTTTAAAATAACAGTTTTATTTTGTTTATTTGGATTTAATTCGACAGTCGATATTGTAGTAATGATAGTATCCTTTTGTGAATCTAATAATAATACTTTATCACCTGTATACTCAATAAATTCCCAACATACTCCTATCGTCATGCTAAAACAAAAGGATGCTATGGCAACATAAAGTGGAGATAAATTCATTTTTTTACTATTATGATTCAATAAATCAATTAAAGACAAACCTATTGCTGCACATAAAAAGCCATTTGTTGTATGTAGAATTAAGTCCCAATTGGGAATATTGCCATAAAAATTGTAGATTTCTCCTAGTATTTCTGCCGCAAAAATAAAAATATAAATAATTGCTTCTAATGTATTTGGTAAAACTATTTTAAATCTTCTTTGAATAATTATTGGTAATAGTAAAAGAAATAATGATAAAATACATAATAATGCACTATCAAAATTTCCTAAAATAATTTGTCTTATTAGGCATAAAATTACTAAAAAACGAAGAATAAAATAGATTAAAATACTACTCTTTTTAGTTTCCTTATATTCTTTTTTTAATTCATCAATAATTTTTGACATTCTATTTTATTCCCCTTTCACAGTTGCTATAATATTCTCGCAATAAATTTTTAAAACATGATTATTTTCTTTAAATGTTAAAACATTAATACCATTTAAGTACTTTGCCTCTTTTATTTTATTAAAATTCATATCAAAAACTACTTCTAAATTTTCAGGAATGGAAACTAATCTGGATGATAAAAACTCATTGTATTCTAACTCTTTGTTACAGTCTTTTAATAAAACTATTCTTTTGGATGTAAGAAATAAAGTTAATTCATATTGATTTTCATCTGCTTCTACTTGAATATTTTTTAATATTTTTATTAATTCTTCTTCTTTTTCTAATTTAAAATTTTTCATATATCTAACTCCTTATATTATTATTTTACCATAATCATAGTTAAACATAAAGAAATAGATTATTATTTTTATTAAAAAATATTATAACTTTATACCTGTTATTTCTCTTACTTCTTCCATTTTTTTATTAGCAAGATTTCTTGCTTTATTAGCTCCCTTTTTTAAAATCTTTTTTAAGTTTTCTTCATTATTTCGATATTTATAAAATTCACTTTGGATTTTCAAAATAAATTTTGATACTTTATTAGCTGCTTCAATTTTAAAGTCTTTATAGTTATAATTTTTATATTTTTCAGAAACATCTTCAATACTTAAATCATCTATAGCTGCAACAATGGATAAAAGATTGGAAATTCCTGGTTTATTTATTTCATCAAAATAAACTTTATTTTCACTATCTGTACATGCAGCCATTATTTTCTTTTTTGTTATTTCAATATCATCTAATATAAATATCGTTCCTTTGTCATTCTTTGGAGCTGATTTACTCATTTTAATTGATGGATTTTGTAAATTCATAATTTTAGCACCAATTTTCGGAATTTGATATGCTGGTACGGCAAAAATATTCCCATATATTTTATTAAATCTTTCACCTATATTCCTTGTTATTTCTATATGTTGTCTTTGATCTTGTCCAACTGGTACAATAGATGCATCATATAATAAAATATCCGCTGCCATTAAGGTAGGATATATAAAAAGCCCCATATCTTTTTCATTCTTAGATAATTTTTCTCTCTTTGATTTATATTGTGTCATTCGGGATAGCTCTCCTACACCACATTGAAATGACATGAAAAATCCTAAATTACAATGCTCTAAAACTTCACTTTGTTGAAATATTATTGTATGAGTTATATCTATACCGCATGCTAAATAAAGAGCTGTTATATCTAAAATATTGTTCCTTATTTCATCTGGTTCTATATAAGTTGTAAGTCCATGAATATCTGCTATAAAAATTAATGAATTATAATTATATTGTTGCTCAATAAATTGCTTTATGCCTCCAATATAATTTGCTAAAGTTATTGTGCCTGTTGGTCTAATTCCAGTAATCATTGTCTTCATTTTTCTTCCCTTCTTTCTTAAATTATTTTGTTTTTTTAATTATAGCAACCATCGCTTTACTAGTAAAAACATTTATTTCATCTCCCCAAATATAAAAACTCCTGCCCTAAATATAGGACAAGAGTCTTGTGCCACCTAAAAATAGATTTAATCATATACCATCATATATGTTCTATTGATAACGGATAGAAAATCCGTTTTTTCATACTTTATATATAATTTCAGAAAAACTCTCATTGGCCCATTCAGTATTATTCCACTATAACTTTTCATCAACCAGTTACTTTCTACAAGCTTCATATATACTTACTCTTCCAAATCAATGATTTAAAAATATAGATTTATTTTAACTTATTTTAACTGTTTTGTCAAAAACTAATAATTAAATTATTACTTAAATAGTTAAATACAACTTTTAATTCATAAAATATTAAACTTGCATTTAGTCTTTTAATATATTTGAATTTAAAATGTGACAAACTCGATTGAAGTTATTTTTATTATTGATTATTTTTCCAAAAATCATATATGATATCAGCCAGCTCTTTAGGATTATCAATATTAACTTCATGCTTTGAGTTACTTACTATTTTTAATTCACTGTTCTTTATATTTTTATTTAATAATTTGGCACTTTTCATGTTTGCATTATCTTTCATACCACATATAATTAGACTCCAACAATTTATTCTATCTAAATTCTTGGCAATATTTAAGTTACTCATTGAACTAACTAAATTAGTAAATTCCTTTTTAGAACAACCTATTTGATTAAATACCTTTTTGGGCATTATCTTAAATATTAAAGTTTGAATTTTAAAAGGTATTTTAGGTATTTTATAGGGAGTACCAATTAAGATAAGAGAATTGACTTTTTCTGGGTATTCTTTTACAAAGTCTAGTGCTAATATTCCCCCTAGTGATAATCCACATAAATTAACTTTCCCTTTTTGATTATGACAGAAACTAGCAAAAGCATTGTACATCATTTTATAATCTTTTAAATTTTCTTGCATTATTTCAAATAAATCCAGACATACTGCTTCAATTTTATTTTGGTTTAAATATTTAAGAACGTTAATCCAACTATTTTTTGTTTGTCCTAATCCATGTATTAAGATGTTCTTCATATTATTAATTTTTTCTATTCTTCTTTTCTTTTACTATGATTATAAGTGCAATTACTATCATTAGTATAGAGCAAATAATATTTGGAAAATTACTGTCATTATTCGGAATATTTAACACTTCTGTACAAATAAAGTTAGCAAATATTGCAGCTAAGGATATCATAATTAAGCTTATTGCTATTTTAGTATAAACTGTTATTTTAGTAAATACACATATCAAAATATCTATCCATAAAAAGATAAGAGCTACAGTTGCTATTATATAACTTTCTAATAACCAATTTTCATGATTCACACAATTTATCACAAATAATAATAAATATACCAAAGTAGTAACTACAGATGTAACTTTTAATACTTTATATTTATTATTTTTAAGGTAATGTGGAAGCGTTGTAATTGAAAAAGAAATTAAAATTCCTATTAATACTATCCAAAACCAAGATAGCTTCTTATCTATTACTAAGTTACAAATTAAACATGGAAAGATAGCTATGATATAGCCAATATTTATCATATTAAATAACCATTTTTTCAATCTTTTATATGTTTGTATTTCTTTTTTTTCTTTATTCATCGCTTCATCATCACATGCCATAAAAAATTCATGCTCTGTTATATTTAATTCTTTACATAAATTGGTTATTGCTGTTATATCAGGATAAGTGACTCCTCGTTCCCATTTTGAAATGGTAGTTGGAATAACATATAATCTCTTAGCTAATTCTTCTTGCGTTAAATTTGCTTCTTTTCTTTTATCCGCAATATACCTTCCAAAACTTTTTTTATCTTGCATAAAATTTTCTCCTTTCAAAAATTATTTTATTATTGATGCTAAATAATAGCAATGGCTTATTAGGCTACCTACCAATTCATGTTTATTTTTTTATTATTTTTATCTCTATTTAAAATTAGAATTTGTTTTCTTGATTGGATTTCTTATTACTGTCTTTAATTTATTTACATCACATCTTCTAGGATCACTCAAATATATTTCATGGTGGTATCTGGTATCTGTTATGTCTAATTCATATCCTTGGTCATTTGCAAATTTGTGCATTGCTGCAACAGTTTTAGGTTCGTTATCATATGATCCTATATGCATACATTGAACACAAATACCTTCAGCATAAGTTAGAAACTCAACTCTTGAGTAATCTATGTTTTTCTTCTTTGTTGCCTCCCTTACAGCCCAATCAAAATCTTTCTTGGTTACAAAATCAGGTAATCTTATTAAGGATATAAAATGCATTTCATCTTTTCTATTATAATCTATATCTTTTGTATTTTCTTGCCACCAAAATCCTTCTAATGGTGGTACTACATAATGAAAGAAACCATCAATTTTATGTGTTCCTTTATAACTCATTTTAATCGTAAAAGCAATCCCGTATAATAAACCTATTGTCTTTTTATAATCTCCATTTTCTTTATTTGGATCTCCTTTCCCTCTTACTGCAAGATAATTCATTTTAGGAATTTTAATAATACTAGGTTTATTTTTAGGCATATAAAATTCCTTATACTCTTTTTTATAATCAAAAGCCATTATTTATATCTCCTATCTTCATATTGCTATTTTTTCTTGATTAATGACAAACTATTAAAATTTTAAAAATTACTATTAACTTTTAATAGTTAGCTTTTATTAAAAAAGTAAGGAGAGACTCATCCTTACAATTATTTTTCTTCTAAGAAAAATTCTTCCTTTTTTTTATCAAAAGTAAATGTGTATTCTTTACCTTCTATAACTTCAACTTCTAATTTAACTGGACCATAAGTTGTAAATACATTACGATACATAACTCCTGGTCTTTGGGTTGTACAGGTTGCTTCAATAATGTGTTTACCTGGTGTTAAATAAAAACCATAGGTCATTCCAGCATTAAATGTCATAACTGTTTCATCATCAATTGCACCAATAGTTATTTGTCCTTGTTTTATAACTCCTTTAGGATTTGAAATATAAACTTTTATGGCATCTGGATGTTCTTTTAACCATTTATTAACAAAGCCACCATGCTTTTTGTTTGCATATATCATCCAAGCTACATATAATACTACAACTATTACTCCAATAATGATATATATTGTATATTGTCCCATTATCTTTCACCACCTTTCATTTTGGTTTTTATCTTAATGGGTTTAGCTTCATCTCCAATTATTTTTAAATCATTTAATAAATTGTTGAATTGACTATAACCAATTAATTCACAATCTATGTAGTCCATATTTCCTTCTTCATCTATTATATTTAATACACATTCTGAATCGCCATTCGTAGTAACCACCTTAGCATTAAATTGGCATTTGTTGATATCATAAAATTTGGTTTTATTTCTTTTTTTATATATCAATTTATTATCATCAATGATTATAGTTATATAAGTGTTATAAATAACTACTTTATAATAACAGACTAAGAATATTAAAGATATCAAAATAATAATATTAAGATTACTAATAAAATAAGTAAGAAAATAAAATAATACCCCTACACCTAAAATTGAATATATAATATTTAAAATAATTCTATAAACTTTAGGCTTATATATCTTTTTTATTTGACTATCATTATGTTTCAAAATAAACCTCCTACAATTTTTTACTCACTAAGTTAGCTTTATTGTACAATAAATTTTGTGGCTTTGCAATATGAGTTAAATATAATTTTTCTAAAGTATAGTTGTTGATTCAATCTAATTTTTTTATTTCTTTTAATTTAGAAACTTTTATTATTCTTTTCCTTAATTTTGGTAATTTATTTATTAAATCAAATTTTGTTAAATATTTATTATTTCTTTTTAAATCTAAACAACAATTATAGACAAACCTAGCACACCAAATGCCTTATGAATAAATATTTCTTGTTCTTTTAATGAATACAAACTAAATTGACATGTTTTATGTATTTTCGTATTCATAATCATCCCTGATAATAGCATCACGTTACAAATACATATGTTCGTCAACTGTGAGTTTTAAAAAGTACGCGTTTTTCGTGTACTTTTCTATAAGATTTAAAAAGTAGCATATGTCGTTTTTATAACTTTTTTGATACCTTAATAAAGGTGGTGTTTCTATATTTAGAGTGTAATTTCCATCAATTATATCTTCAATAGGAATTATAAGGCCATTTTCTGGAGTTCCATTTAATACATCATATCCTAATACCATTCTATCATCACTAGTTCTAACTCTATAAACAAGTCTATCTGTTACTTGAAATGCTATATTTTTCAATTCTGAACCTCCATTATAGAAAAAGGCCATTGCAGTTGCATTTTCTAAATTCCAAACATTTGCTGTAGATGAAAAATATTTTCTCATTGAAGGTGAGATCATACCAATATGAATTCCTTCCGAATTTGGTAATCTATATAACACATATATATGCTTTCATCCTCTATAAAATTACTTCCAAATTGTTTTTTTCATTATCAATAATTGGTGTTAAAATTATATCTAGATTTCTTAATCTTACACTTACCATATTATCCTCCTCTTTGTTTAGGATGCTTATATTAGCATACTAACACTTAAATGGCAGCTTTTAACATAAATTGCATTTTACTATTTAATTAACTAATTATGAATATTGAAAAGAATAAATATCAAGATTTATATACTCATTTATTAGACCAATTAAAAGTAACAATAATTTATGCTACAAACTTTATTTTTTAAGTACTCTAGAACGATTTTCTCCTTTTTCTTCATCAAGCCATTTAATATCTTCAAATTCCATATTATATTTATTATAGATATTCTCCACTTCTTCCAAGGTAATACCTTCTGAATACCACTCAAAATACTTTGTATATAATTCGCTTTTTTTAAACAATAAAAGTCTTCCTGAAACAGTAAATAAATTTAATATTTTATCTTCATCTTTTTCGTCTATTCTTGTAAATCCAAATCTTTCTAAATCTAATACGCCATCAAGTGTTCTAACTGATTTTAAAGAGCAAGGTTCTGTATCTTCTCTTTTTTCAATAAAATCTGTTAAGTAAGATAATACTTTAAATCCTTCTTCACGAGTCATGCCATTAGGGAACATAAATGGTTTACAAGGCCAATATATCATACCAATATTGTTTGATTCTGGAAATCGAAAACTTTCTCCAATTCTATGAAAATTAACGTAATATAATCGATATATATTTTGATTACCTATAGGATGATCTTCTAATGTTGCTTCAAATTCATAATCTCTATTAGGTGAAACTAAATTAAATAAGTCTTTTTTTAATTTAGTTAATTTATCTTTTATATCCATATAATACAAATCCTCCTTTTGTGTTAATTATTATATCATAATTTTTCTTTATTTTCTCATTAAATTTTTGTGTTTTAAACTCTTAAATTTGGATTTTAATGTATTTTTCTAGTTTTGATATTTTAATTTTTTCAGTTATATTTCATTTTAATAACTAGCTACAAGAAATTTATTACTTTTAATTATTATTTTATGTAGTTCAATATAAGATAAATTAGTTTTATTAGCTTTACAAATATTACCATTTATAATAATTAAATTAGTATTACAACATCATACTTACTCTCTATTCTTTCCTCTAACGAATTTCTTTTTTAATAGCCTAATCATAGATACCAATTTTTCTTATGATTTTTTCTAAATATTAAAAAATCAATCTTTACGATTGATTTTTATATCAAAAGTTCGAAAAGTTCGAACAAATTTATCAATGGTGGCTCCAGCGGGAATTGAACCAGCGACACAAGGATTTTCAGTCCTCTGCTCTACCGACTGAGCTATGAAGCCAAAAAAAATGGCGGTTCGTACGGGATTCGAACCCGTGATCTTCTGCGTGACAGGCAGACGTCATAGGCCTCTAGACTAACGAACCA
>ULMP01016597.1_pt1 | contig 11833 bp, 8 predicted proteins | sample 1951681 | NCBI WGS metagenome assembly ULMP01 (sample SAMEA4835553, study PRJEB28245) | human gut metagenome | biome: gut microbiome; material: fecal sample | place: Denmark | collected 2008 | reverse complement strand
GTGCCATAGCCGATGGAGACGGCTTCCTCAAGCATCTGGGTGTCATCCTCAAGGCTGATGTTGATCACCGCGCTTGTACCCACGGTCACGGTCCGCGTCAGCATTCCGATGAATGAGAACTCAAGCACATCGCCTTGTCCGGCCTGCACTGAGTATGCTCCTTTGGCGTCTGTGATAGCCCAGTTCTTGGAACCGACTACCAGAACATTGGCTCCTGGCAGACCTGCCCCGGTGTTGTCGGTGACAACTCCGGAGACGGACATAGCCTTGCCGGATCCTTTTTCCTGCGCTGACGCTCCCAGTCCGAAAGCCGTGGCCACGAACATCACTGCCATCACGCGGAAGATCAGTCTTAACGTTCTGTTCATTTTGGTATTGGTTTTTGTTGCTATTTGAATATGCACTTGTAGTTGTCGAACTCAGTGTCTTTCAGGTCTTCCAAAAGCGATGAATATGCTTCCGGCGACAAAGTGGCGAGCGGTCTTCTGCATGGGCCGAGATCCAGCCCCGCGGCCTTCATGAACGCTTTCCCGCAGCCGTTGCCGTATTTCTCGAGGAATGTGATGATGATGTTAGCCTTGTACTGAAGCCCTGCGGCGTCAGAAATCCTGCCCTCCTTGAACATCTTCATGATGGCGAGGTAGATCGGAGCGTTGTAGCCGTAAGTGCTTCCGATGAAGGTGTCCGCACCGATTGAGAGAGCCGGAAGCATCATCTCGTCCCTTCCCCACATGATGTTGTACTTCCTGTCCTTGAATTCAAGACAGAGTTGGAAGTCCATCATGTTCTCGAATGTGTACTTGATGCCTGCGAAATTAGGGATGAGACCATCCACCTCCTTTAGGAGACTGATCATAGGCGGACACACATGTGTCAGGCAAGGAATATTATAATAGAAGAATGGCATGTCAGGTTCCGCTGACGCCACTTCGGCAAGGGTCAATGCGAGATCCTTGACGCTGGAGGCCTTTTGGTAATAAGGCGCGGTCATGGCTACCGCGTCAAGGCCGCATTCTTTGGCGTATTTCATCAGTCCCCTGCATTCAGGCACACTGGTGCCGCCGAGAAACCCGATCACGGCGAAGCCATCCTCGCGGAATCTCGCCCATTCCTTGAAGAGAGCCTTTTTCTCGTCCAAAGTCAAAGAGGAGCCTTCGCCGGTCGTCCCGCAAGCGAAAACCCCGGAAATCCCGTTGTCTTTGTAGAATCTTTGCTGCCTTTCCACAGCGGACAGATTTACCGATCCGTCTTCCTTAAACCCCGTGAACGGGGCTGCAATCAATCCTTTGATACGTTTCATGGAATATAATAGTGTTAATCATGTCGTTTTTATCGCATGCAAAAGTATTAATTAAGTATAATATATGCAATATTTATTACGAGATTTTAGCAACATAATAGGCATTATTCTTAAATTTGGGTAAAATAAGTAATATTTATCGCTAATATTTTGTAGTATTTAATTCATGCGTTATCTTTGCAGCCATAGAATTTAAAATAACCAATATCACGATGCGGAACAGGAGAATGACAAAAGTGGCAGTCCTTGCCACAAGCCTTTTAATCTCGATTTTTACAGTAAACGCGACCGAATGTACGGTCGGCAAGGCGGCGGTGATGCCGGTTGCGGAAAAACACGGCTCTGCCGGAGCTTTCATCGGGAAGGTGGGGGACATTGTCCTGATCGCCGGCGGCTCTGATTTTGAGAACGCCAAACCTTGGGAGGGAGGTGTCAAAAGTTATTTCGACAAGGTCTGGGCTGTCACTGATGCCGGAGGACGGCTTTCCTGCCGCGAAGTGGAAGGTGTGCGCCTTCCGGTTCCACTCGGCAACGGATGTGCGGCCGGTGACGGCAAGACAATGTTCTGCATCGGCGGGATGAACGCGGACAGTCGCTCCGAGGACATATTCACGCTCAGCGGCTCCCTTGATGACCTTAAGGTAAGGTCCTTTTGCAGCCTCCCCGCCGGTTTTGTCCCTAATGCCGCTGAATATCACAAAGGTTATATTTATATTATAGGTTCCCGGGATGGCGCGAATAGTCTTTTGAGGCTGAATGTCGGTTCCCGTCAGTTCAAGGAATTGGCTCCATGTCCGGGAACGCTTGTCACGGAGGGCAGTTGCTTTGTCTATCAGCATAACGGCAGAGAGGAGGCTTTCTACCTCATAGGCGGAAGAAGTTCCGGGCCGGACGGCATATTCATGGAAAGCAATGTCTGGGAATATCTTCCAACTCATGACACTTGGAACAGGAAGGCGTCCTTTAATGACGGAGGGAAACCGCTGTCACTGATGTATGGCTCGGCTGTGAAATACGGCTCGGCGCACATCCTGGTCTTTGGCGGGGACGATGGAGTTGAATTTCTTCGCAGGGATTCCCTTGGCAGGGACGAGTCGCGGCCAGAGGAACTTGTGGAGGCGTTTCTTGGCCATAAGGGATTCTCCAATAAGATATTCGCCTATCACACCATCACTGACACATGGACCACGTTGGATTCTCTTGATCTCTCCTTGCCTGTCGTGACCACCGCGGTGGAACTGAACGGAAAGATCATAATCCCTTCGGGGGAGGCGAGGCCTGGTGTGAGGTCGGAAGACATCATCGAGGTTTCGATTGCTGACAAGGCGTCGTTTGGATGGGTCAACTATCTTGTGGTCATAGTCTATCTTTTGTTGATGATGGGAATGGGATTCTATTTCTCACGCAGGAACAATGGCTCCGACAAGTTCTTCAAGGGAGGCGGCAGCATCCCTTGGTGGGCCGCCGGCATCAGCATATTCGCCACCGCCCTCAGCGCCATCACGTTCCTGTCCATCCCGGCCAAGGCCTATGCCGCTGACTGGGGCATGTTCATGTACAACATGACGATCATCCTGACGGTCCCCGTCGTTATAAATTTCTACCTCCCGCTTTTCCGGAAGCTGAAGGTCGCCTCGGCCTATGAATATCTTGAGGAAAGATTCAGCGGCTCTGTCCGCTGGCTTGCGTCGGCGTTCTTCTGCCTTTTCATGTTCACCAGGATAGCGATCGTGCTGTTCCTCCCGTCGCTGGCGCTCAACGCCGTGACAGGAATCAACATCTATCTCTGCATCCTCATGATGGGTGTGGTGACGATCATCTATTGCACCATGGGCGGAATAGAGGCCGTGGTCTGGGGCGACGTGGTGCAAGGGATTCTTCTTGTGGGTGGAGCCATCATTTCGTTCGTGTGGATTGTCGGAGGCATAAAAGGAGGCTTCGACGGCTTCATGAATGTGGCTGTGGAGCAGTCCAAATTCAACATCTTGAACATGTCCTTGGACTGGACGCAGCCGGTCTTCTGGGTGGCGATCCTCGGAGGCTTCTCCAACCAGTTGCTTACCTACACGTCTGATCAGTCTGTCGTGCAGAAATACTTGACGGTGAAGGACACCAAGGGAACGGAGAAGGGGCTGTGGCTGAACGGACTCCTCAGCATACCTATCGCGTTCCTGTTCTTCGGCATCGGCACGGCTCTGTTTGTGTTCTTCCGTCAGGAACCACAATTGTTGAATGTCGGAATGAGCAACACAGACTCTATCTTTCCTCACTACATCATGTGCAGGCTGCCGGTCGGAATCTCCGGCCTTCTCATAGCGGCTATTTTCGCCGCCGCGATGTCAACCCTGTCTTCCAACATCAATTCCTCAACTACGGTCATGTGTGAGGATTTCTACACAAAGATCCGGAAGAATTGCACGGACGCTCAGAAAGTGAGGTTCGCAAGGGTGTCCGGAATCATCGTCGGTACGCTGGGAGTCTTGATGGCCATAGCCTTGGCGACCTTTGACATCGCGTCCCTGTGGGACCAGTTCAATTTCTTTCTTGGACTTCTGACCAGCAGTCTCGGTGGCCTTTTCCTTATGGGAATATTCACAAAGCGCATCGGGACGAGGAGTGCGGTCACCGGTTTCGTCGGCTGTGTGGTTGTCCTCTTGCTCTTTCACAGGTTCTCTCACGTGACATCCACCCTCTATGGTTTCCTTGGATTGGTCTCCTGCTTCCTGATTGGTTGGCTGTCCAGTTTTGTGTTCGGCAAAGGCAGGTAGTATGAGCGTGGTCATATTGAAAGACGCTGTCAGGATTTCTCCCGGCAGCGTCTTTTGATTATAGACTTTCTGTCAATGGATTCTGATAGACGATGATGGACTCGACGATGTTGCCGTCGTTCTTCAAAACCAGTCTTGTCTCCCTCGCTGAGAAGGACGATGACTTTTCCAACCTCAGGAGAGTCCGGGGCGGTCACGGCTATCACGCCGCTCTTCTCATCCGTGGCTTTGACCTCTGCCTCCCAGTTGCCTTTAGGAATCACTTCCAGAACGGTGTTCTTGTCCCCGCCTGTTATTGTGTAGGCATATTCCTTGGTCTGTCCGGAATAGATCAGGGTGGATGGCACTTCCACCGCTATTCCGAACTCCTTATATATTTCAAAAGTAAGCACGGTGCCATCGGCGAGAGTGAGGTAGGCTGTCTTTCCGTCCTCACTGAGTCTGGCGTCCTTGAAGAAGGCGTCGCCGTCATCTCCGGTGGCCTTGCCACATTCCACATACGTTACGCCGTGGTCGTAGGAAACGTACCATTTCCCGTAGGCGGCCTGCTTTACCGAAATGTCAGGAGACTTTCCGTCTGACAGCGTGATGGTTGACAACTCCCCATAAGCGTTGACAAACGAGATGACATTGGTGCCGTCTTCATTTTTCTTGATGCCGGTGATAAACTGTTTACCATCAATCAACTCCTGAAGTTTGGTGAGTTGGGTGTTGAGTGATGCGACCTTGGCCTCGACTTCCGTGAGCCTTTGATCCACATCGTCCAGACGAGATTTCAATTCCTCTTCGTTGTAGCATGCTGTGCCAGCAGTACAACCAGGGCATAATTACTTATAATATGTAAGGAATATTTTCTTGCCTAAAATGTGCCCTGTATCGCCACTAATGGCATATTGTGATATGTGCTGAGAGTATATTCCTGCCCTGTTTATGAATATTTATGTTGCAATATGTGGTAATTTGGGCTAAAAAAAAATTATAAAATAGAACAAAAATATGTCCTGGCGACCTTGACGACCATCTCGCAGTTCGCGCAGTCAAAGGCGAGGTGATACCGTTTGCCGTTGTTGGTCAGGTATAGATTGGTTTTGCGACTGCTTGGGATAGGAGGATTTACCATACCGGAAGTATGATTTGCCCTGCCATGCTGTCTGCCGGCTTGATGAACTGGACAGAGGCCGAGCTCATAACGGATGCAGTACTTGGTGCGCATCAGCTCGGCATCGGGGCGGTGAGAGATCTCGAAAGCGTCATCGGTCCGGGATGCTCCCAACGACATGTATATCTTACGGGCGATGTGGTTCGCGATGTTTGCCTTGTACGAAAGGTGTGGGCCATTCGATGTTGTCTCTTGAATATCTTGCACTTGTGACAAGACATCAGGCTCAAGTACTGGATATTCGGCGTTCCCGGTACGGCTTGACGCCTGGTTTACCAGCAGAGGAATCGCCCGGCAAGGCATCTCTTCAAGGGCGGCGGCGAGGTCTCGTCTGATTGCGTTGAGGGCTGATGTCGGAAGGAACGGCAGCGAGCCGTCCGGAGTCTCCACTTCAAGCGAGCGGAGGGTGAATGAATATATTCCTGTGGCCTTTGAGATTTGAGTGGCGAACATTCCGCGCATCCTTTCTGGGTTCTCCGCTGCGTTGTGTCCCGCTTCACGTTCCAGTTTGACGCTCCGCCCGTCCTGACTTACCGCGTTGATTTTCAGTGAATATGTTGGTTCGCTGAGTCGCTTCGGCAAGCTCGGCGACCGGTCCTCTTCGGTCCCTGAGCTTGTCGAAGTGACCGGAACCACAATGGCCGAAATATCCACCGAAACAGGAATAGTCCTGACAGGCAGATTAGACTCCAGCTCTTTCTCGAATGCGTTGCTGAGGTTCCGGTACAGTTTGGCTCCGGGATAGAGTCCAGTGACATTTCTGCACGTTATCCGGTTCCCTTGGCAGACATCGCCACGGAAACCGACAATCTCCCCGCGACCTTTGGACAGAAAAGAGAATCCGTCCCCGTTCTGAAGCCGGTCACCCGGATTTTTCATCCGTAATGTTATTGTGATGTTCTCCTCGCTTGGCCTCTTGCCGTTTGAAAAGTTCTGGCGCATCGGGGCTATGGAGACCACCGTTCCGATCTCCTCTCCGATTGATTTCGGCGCATCCATCGAGGACCAGTTCCCTGACCGTTTCCCGTCCAAAAACAATTGCGTGTACCCCCGGTTGAAAGTCTTGGCCAGATCCGGTGTGAACCCGCCTTCCGACCGACCGAAAGAAACCCTACGGTACTTTCCCGGATTCGCCGCGACCAACTCATCCAATGCCAAGGAATATGCCCGGACGACATTCCGCACGTAGGAGATGTTCTTCAACCTTCCCTCGATCTTGAACGAGCATATTCCCGCTTCCGCAAGGTCTTTCAGCCTGTCCTTGAGGTTGTAGTCCTTCAGCGACAGCAGGGCTTTGTTCCGCACCAGTACGTTTCCATCTTCGTCCACAAGGTCGTAAAGCGACCGGCACGCCTGGATGCATTCCCCCCGGTTGGCGCTTCGCCCGGCTATCCGCTCTGACATATAGCACTGGCCGCTGTAGCAGACGCAGAGCGCTCCGTGCACGAAGAACTCCAGCTCGCAGTCCACAGACGCTCTTATCGCACGGATCTGGTCCAGAGACATTTCCCGTTCCAGAACCAACCGTGAGGCTCCGATCCCCTCGTAAAGCCGAGCCTTCTCAGGAGTCCTTATCGCGCATTGTGTCGATGCGTGGACCGGCAGGTCGGTCAGTTCCCAGACCGCAAGGTCCTGCGCGATGATGGCGTCCACTCCCGCGCCCTTCGCCTCGGCAAGCAGTCTTTCCGCCTCCGCGAGCTCGTTGTCAAAAAGAATAGTGTTGAGTGTCAGGAATATGCGCGCTCCGAATCTGTGGGCATATTCGGTGAGCCTCCGGATGTCCTCCATCGAGTTTCCGGCGGCTTGACGCGCCCCGAACGCAGGCCCGGCGATATACACGGCATCGGCACCGCAGTCAATCGCCGCGATGCCGATGTCGATGTTTCTTGCCGGAGCAAGAAGTTCGAGGAACTTCATTGGTTACTTGCTGAGGGAAGCGATCATCTGCTTGGCCTGTGCGCCGAACTTAGGATCGTCCTGTACCTTCTTGTAGTATTCAAGAGCCTTGGCGTTGTTCTTCGCACCTTGATAGAGAGCTGCAACGGTGAAGGTGATGGCCGGAGCGTTCTTCGCGTCCGGTTTCATCTCAAGATACTTCTCGAAGTACTTGATCGCGTCAGCGTTCTTGCTGAGCTTCTGGGAAGCCTGGCCGGCGATGAAATAAGCGTTGGCGTTTTCAGCATATTCGTTGGCCTTCTCGGCGGCCTTTACAGCGTCAGCGAGCTTGTTTCCCTTGAAGGCGGCGTTGGCCTGCTTTACATAGATGTTGGAAATCTGCTCCTTGGCCTCGGCCTCCTCACCGTTCCATGCGGCATGCCTGAAAGCCTCGATGGCCTCATCGGTCTTGCCCTGGGCTCCGAGAGCCTGTCCGAGGTAGAGGGCTGTCTTTCCGGCGGTGGTGTCGGCGGCGTAAGACTTCGCGAAACCATCGGCGGCGGTGGCGAAATCCTTAATCTTGAGGGCGTTGACACCTTTCTGCATCCACATCTGAGGAACGAGCTCCTTAGCCTTCTCGGCAACCTCGGCGTTCTCATATTCCTCGGCTATTTTGGCGACTTCGTCAAGTTTGGCGGCGGCCTCATCGTACTTCGCGTCCTTGATCAGGTCCTTTGCGATCTCAAGGGAGACTCCAGGGATGGCGTTCTTGCAGTTTGCCACGAGCTCATCGGCGTCAGCGCCTATGGTCTTACCCATTTCGAGAGCTTTCTGGAAGCAGTCGAGGGCTTCAGTCCAATTCTTCATAGAGATGGCTGTGGCTCCATTATTGTAGAGTTCTGTTGCCTGGGCCATGTCCTGGGCGGATGCCATGCTTGCTGCCATGAACGCGGCAGCGATCGCGAGAATAAACTTTTTCATCGTATTAAAAATTATGTTTAACTATATTCCTTATAATCGCAATAACCACAAATGTAATAAAAATTTGTGTCAATTGCACATTATTGGCTATTTTTGTCTAAACGGGAGGTGTCAATGATGCGTAGTATTATCTTCAAATCAGTCTTGTGTTTTGCGCTGTTTGGTTTTTCAATAATGATGCCAGCGCAGAATCTGCCCGTTCTTCAGAAGGACGGCTCGGTCACTACCGGCAATCTTACCAACGGGATTTCCTACTATCTGTTGACGAATCCATCGATGAAGGGAGTCGCTGACTTCGCGCTTGTGCGCAAGGGGGTAAGCGACACTCTGTCAGCGAGAAAAGAGTTTTCGTCATTGCCCCACTTCAACAAGACGATTCCTTATAAGTTCTTGTCGCGCAAGGGAATAGGCTGCCGTTCGGAAGGATATATCTCCTACCGTGACGACGCGACAATATTCAGATTCGATGATGTGCCGGTCTTTGACCAGGCCGCGTCGGACACCACGCTTCTCATGCTGTTCGACCTCATCGCGGCTCAGCCTTGCCAGCATGCCATCATCATCGCGGGTGACATCAATCCTACCGCCATCAAGGAAAGGATGAACGTATTCTCGCTGATGGTTCCTTCCCGCAATCCCGCCTACAAGAAGAAGGAATATGTCTGGAGGCCTGCCATCGCTCCTGAATATTCATTCATCCCGTCCGGCGGTTCTTCCGTGACTGTGGAGTTCCGCTCGCCGAGGACACCTGACGACCAGATGAACACGATCCAGCCGTTCATCTCGGAACTATTCTCCAGATCGTTGAGGGAGATTGTCTCAAGCCGCCTCCGCGAAAGTTTCCTTGGTAGGGATATTCCTGTGGAATCGTTTGATGTTGAATATCTTGGAAGTGCGTCATGCGCTGGTGACGAGCGTTTCAGCGTGAGTGTGCGGACCTCCCGCGGCCAGCTGATGCCAGCCTCGATGGCGGTCGCCTCCGTCCTTTCGGAGATTTGTTCCAAGGGAATCGGGGCGGAGGAATATCTGGTCGCGCGCAATTCCGTCCTGAATGGTTTCCTAAGGACGCAGACGAATGATGCCCTTGTTCTGCGCTGCGTCTCCTCTTACCTTTACGGAGCTGATCTGGCTTCCCCGGCGACCAAGGCCAACTTCTTCTCTTCCAGGAATATGTCCACAAAGGCTGAGACCGAACTTTTCAACGGTTACACTCTGGCCCTGCTCTCCGAGATGGAGAATCCCAAGATCACATGGACGGGAAACGAGGAGGATTATGACGAATGGTTCTGGCCGGTTCTGTTCGGTTCGGTGACCGACGGGGTCTCCATGCTGGACAAACCGCTCTACAAGTGGCCTGTGACGGCCAAGGACACCTCGGCTTTCTGGAACGAAAGGAATAAGGTCAAGATGAAGTCTGTGGCCGCGGAGCCTGTCTCCGGAGGGGAGATGTGGACTTTCTCCAATGGCATGAAGGTGATTTACAAGAAGATGCCGGCTGCCGGGCGTTTCAGTTACTCTTTTATGATAAAGGGTGGTTTCTCCACTGTCCGGAATCTTCCTCGCGGGGAGGGAGCGTTTTTCTCCGATATGTTCGGCCTGTGCAACATCGCCGGCATGCCGGGAAGCGACTTCGACAAAGTGCTCCGTGCCAACGGGGTGGAGATGTCATGTGCCGTCTCGACATCTGATCTGCGACTCTACGGCTCAGCCCCGTCAAACAGGTTCATGCTGACCCTCAAGGCCTTGCTTTCCGCCGCCAATATGCGGAAGCCTTCGCTTTCGGCCTTTGAGCCGTGGAAAAGGATGGAACTGGCTTCCCTCAAGCCGGCCTATCTGGACAGCCTCATGTACCAGGACTACAACTACTCGTCCGTCAAGACGCCGTCCGGTCTCACCGCCAGAACGTTGGATGACGCATCTGATTTTTTTGACAATCAATTTATAAGAGCGAATGACGGAGTTCTTGTGATTGTGGGCGATCTGTCGGCGGAGTCCGTCCAGAAAATCCTTTGCCAGTATCTTGGCGGATTCCGGGTCAGCAAGTCCTCGTCCGTACGCCAGTTCTCATCTTATAAGTTGCGCACCGGTGCCACGACATATTCCCGCATCGGAACCCCTGTTGAGATCAGTCTGGCTTTGGCCTGCGCCGAGCCGTTCACGACAGAGAACTATATGGCATTCAAGGTCGCCAGCCTCGCCCTCCAGCGCAGGCTTACCGGTGTGATGGCCGAGCACGGGTTCAGTGTCAGAATGGCCGACCGCTTCAGCATCTGGCCTCAGGAGGCTCTGGAATTGATATTCACCTGCACTCCTGTGCCGGAATCCGGCCTCCCTTATGGTGTGAAGAGCGGTTCCGACCAGCCGATGAGGACTCTTGTGGAGGCTCGCAAGGTGATTGAAAACGTGCTTTCCAATCCGGTCAACGCCGCGGAGCTCGCTTCCTGCAAGTCCCTGCTGACCAATGGCTACTCGACTTATCTTGCGGATCCGAAGAATTATGTGGACGCCGTCCTGATGCGCTATTCCGGCGGAAAGGACGTGCTGACCGGTTATAACAACAGAATCGGCAGTGTCTCCGCCGACAAGGTAAAGGAAATTTTCGGAGCTCTGTCCGAAGGAATGAGAATTGAATATGTCGTCAAACAATAAGTTCGGAACCATTATCCAGATCGGCGACATCCTTGTGTCTGAGGATGTTGTCACTGAATATTTCGCCTGTGACTACGCTGTCTGCAAGGGCTGTTGCTGCATAATAGGGGACAGCGGGGCTCCGTTGGAGGAGTCGGAGCTGGAGCCTCTGGAGGAGAATTACCCCATATATTCAAAGCTTATGAGGCCGCAGGGCCGCGCGCAGATTGACAAGGAGGGCTTCTTCTCCATCGACCGTGACGGGGACATCGTGACCCCGGTCGTGGATCAGACCGAGGAATGCGCCTACACCACTTTCGACGAGGCCGGCGACTGTTTCTGCTCCATCGAACGGTGCTTCTTCCAAGGCGAGTGCAAGTTCCGCAAACCCCAGTCCTGCTGGCTCTACCCGATCCGCGTCACCAAACTCACCGGCGGCGGCCAGGCCCTGAACCTCCATCGTTGGGGAATATGCAAGGATGCCTACGAAAAAGGCCGCCGCGAAGGCATCCGTGTCTATCAGTTCCTCCGCGACCCCCTCATCTCCGTCTTCGGACAGGATTTCTATGACGCCCTCTCCTACGCCGCCAAGAAGATTCTTGACGAGGCGTAGCAGATTTGTCTAATAATGGAGTCTTGCGCCTAAGGCTTATGGCCGATATTAGCGGTCGTTGGAGTTGATGAGGGCCATGGCGGCGTCGTAGTCGGCGGCGTTGACCTTTACCTCGACAGGATCTACATAGTTCAGTGAGACGTAGGAGGAGTTCTCCCCGAACACTGCGGCAGGGATGCCGTTCTCATTGAGCATACCCGCTGTGATGTGGGCGCTCATCGCGTTGTCGAACTTTGCGACAGTCTTGAGTTCTTCTGCCATAATCTTTGAATATTAGAGTGTTATATCTGTGCTTCAATGGTGCCGGCAGCACCGGTCGAGCATATTCATTTCCCGTAAATGTGGATTACTCCTCGTCCAGCACCCGGAATTTGTACTCCAGTCCGCCGACAATCCGCACCACTTCTTTGGTCAGGCCTTCCACCTCGAAGCCGCCAAGCTCGCGGGTCATCGTGATCCTGTCCTCGAACATCTTGAAGAGGGCACTGAACTTGGAGCGGAGGCGGAAT
>ULMP01018472.1_pt1 | contig 12054 bp, 7 predicted proteins | sample 1951681 | NCBI WGS metagenome assembly ULMP01 (sample SAMEA4835553, study PRJEB28245) | human gut metagenome | biome: gut microbiome; material: fecal sample | place: Denmark | collected 2008 | reverse complement strand
GTCCGGCACGTCTGCGCCGGAGGTCCACAGGGCGTAGACGTTTTTCGCGTTCTCCTCCTGTGTGGCCGCGGCGAGGTAGTCCTTGCTTTCGGTGACACGCTGGATGACCAGTTGCGTCACCGTCTGATATGCCTGCTCCGCCTCGTCCGTCCAGCCGTCCGCAGGGGCGGCCTGCACAGTCGCGGGCAGGAGCATGATTGCTGCCAGCAGGGCGGCCAGCAGCTTCGCCATGTGTTTTTTCATATTACTGCTCCTTCTTGATGCGGCGGTAGCGGCGGATCATGCCGAAAGCCAACAGCACGACGATGATGACGGCCAGCAGTATCGCTCCCAGCGGCGTTTCCGTTAAAGCAGAGCCTACGATCTCGAACACACTATTGCCTTTGCCGTCGGGGCCGAATGTGCCGTTCTCGGCGGCTTGGAGGTAGGTCAGGGCGGAGATGGTGGAATAATTCCCCATGACCGGGTTTTCATAGACCGGTAGGCGGCTCAGATCATCCAGCGGTGCCTCCACCTCGAAGCTGGAGAGAAAGCCCACGCCGTCTATATAAAAGGTCTTCATGGCGTCTGCCACGGTATTTCCGTTCTTCACGAAGCGTGGGTCGTCCAGAGAAATATCCAGCGCTTCCATCATCTTCAGCACGGTAAGGGTCGCCCCGCCGTCCGAATCTCCGGTCATGCCCGGAAAGCTGCCGTCCGAGAGCTGCACGGAGGAAAGGTAGTCCACGGCGCGGTCTATCGCCTTGGCAATATACTCCTTGTCGCGATATGGCGCTAACACAGTAATCGTTTTCGCAGTATAGATAGTATCATCACGCCAAGAAGTATTTGTATCTCCCTGCGCTATATTCACGCCATAAGAGTTATCAAAGCCTCCGTCAGGAGTTTGGTCTGCAAGGATACGTACTGCATAGCTGTCTACAAGCGTCCCTACATCAATGCCGCGAGAACGCCATACTTGTGCACTCACGGATTCGATGTCCCTTAAATAGCTGTTGAAATCGTATGTTGAAGTAGCCTCCAACTTGCCGGTATTTGCCAGCACCGCCAAATAATCCAGCCCATTGACATTTGCAGGATCCATGCCAAGATACTGCATGGCGCGTACTGCACCGGCTGAGTAGGTGGAGGAGGTGCGCCCCAAATAGTAGTCCCCACTGGCGCCCACCATGACCGTCATGATCTCCTGCAGCTTTTCCTTTTCCGCTTTTGTCAATTCTGCATTTGCGTTCTGCAAAGCCAGTATCTGTGAGGAATAGCCGGCAATCTCTCCGGCTGTGATCTCGCGTGCTTCTGTCAATAGATACTCGTAGTTGGCAATAACTCGTTCGACCATCCCGTCCGTTTTTTGTTTCAGGAGCTGCTTGTAATCCGGTTTCACATCTGTGTCGCTGTGGGAAGGAACGACGAGATCCGCTGTGGAGGTGTTCCACGTCTGCGCCGCCGTACGAAACAGGGAAAAACCTGAAAATGCGGCTTCATTTATGTATTTCCGCTCTATGACACATTTATCCGGATTATCCGGATCGTCAGGGTCATACATACTGCCCCATGACGACTTTACCCATCCAAGAGGCTCATAGTAAGAGTAAGTGTTGTAGCCCCAATTTGCGTTCTCCCGGTAGAACCCCTGTCCGGGTGCAGGCGCACTGCTGGAATATTTCCCCTGATACCACCCCATCATACCATCCGGCACGGTATTGCCGTTCTTCACAAAGCGCTCGTCGTCGGGCGAAATACCCAGCGCCTGCATCATCTCCAGCACGACGGCGTCCTCTTCCACATCCTCGCCATATCTGAGGAAGCCGCCGCTGGGGAGCTGCTGCTCCGACAGGTAAGTCAGCGCTTTGCTGACAGCCGCGGAGACCTCTGGCCGGTCCATATAGGGCGCGAGGGCCTGCACCGACTTGGCGGTGAGCAGGACGCAGGCGAATTGTTCGGGATAGATGTCCAATCTGTGGCATTTCATGTACTTGGACCACTTGGTATAGCTGAACCGGCCATCGCTCTGCTGGCGGGCCAGCACCTTCGCCAGCATAGTCTCCCGCGCGGCGTTGCGTTCATCCGTTTTGCCGGCGTCACCGGCGGCGTCCAAATCCAGCAGCATATCCACCTGATCCTCATCCGCCTCCACCAGCTCCGGTCTCTGCATGGCAGCCAGAAGGTCGTGACCGGCAAAGTCGGTCACGTCCAGCCCCATGGCCGCCACCGTGCGGACAGCGCCGGGAACATAGCCCGCCTTGCCGCGCTTTGCCGCAATGTCCATCCAGTTCGCCAGCGCCCGCAGGTAGTCGTCATAAAAGCCGTCCGGCACGTCTGCGCCGGAGGTCCACAGGGCATAGACCACCTTGGCGTTTTCCTCCTGCGTGGCTGTAGCGAGATAGTCTTTGCTCTCGGTGACGCGCTGGATGACCAACTCCGTCACCGTCTTGTACGCCTGCTCCGCCTCATCTGTCCAGCCGTCCATAGGGGCAGCCTGCGCGGTCACGGGCAGGAGCATGACGATTGCCAGCAGTGCGGTGAGTATTCTTGTGAAATGCTTTCTCATTTGCTCTCCCTCCTGCGCCGGACGACCACCGTCACGGCCACCATGACGACCACCGCGCCGCCGATGATAAGAAACAGGTTTCTCTGCGCCGCGTCTGTCTGGGCCTTCACCGCAAGCACGGCGTCCCAGTTCTGGATGAGTTCCTTATCGTGGTCTGACAACGCCTTGTAGCGTTTCACCAGCCTGTCCACGGTGGGCTTCTCGCCCAGTCCCGGTTCGGTCATGGGGATGATTTGGCTTTCTATGTCCGCATTGATGCTCTCTATCTCCGCATACAGCGCATCTATGTCGCTCTTGGCCTGTGTCAGCTTGGTCATGTAGGTATCATAGCCATCGAAGTCACGGCTCATTTTCAGCTTGTTCAGCAGGGCGGTTACCTCGGCATCGTCCTCCGTGGACAGTTTCTTGGGCAGGGCGTCCGCCTGCTGCTGATCGGCCTCGGTGAACTCATAGCTACCAGCGAAGGACACCTCGCTCTCCTCCGGCGTCAGTATCTTGGCGGACACGCTGCCGGGGCGGAAGTCGTACAGGATGCTCATGCCCTGCGCCTGCCGCCACACAGCCGCCAGTGCCAGCAACGCCTGGTCGGTGGCGATACTGTTGCTCTCACCGGGTATGGCAGAGGGGTTGCTGGGGTCAGACTCATAGGAGTGGGCAAAGCCGCCGTCTTCCTGCTGGTAGTAGAACAGGGCATCCAGCAGATTGATGCCGTTCTTGATGAACCGCGGATCGTTCTGCGGGTCAACGCCGATGGAGCACAGCGACACGATGATCTGCGACACGGACTCGGAGTTCCGCGTACCCCAGCTGCGGAAGTCGCCGGTATCCAGCTGCAATTTGGACAAACAATCCAGTGCCTTGTCCACCGGGTCCTTCACGTTGAAGGTGGAGTTGCGGTAGTACGGTGCCAGCGCCTGTATCGCCATGGCGGTGATATCCGGGTCGGCGGTACTGCCCTGCGCAAAGCGCAGGTTGAAGCCATTATCGGGGAGCTGGAAGGACAGTATCTTCTTGATCATCTCCGTGCGGGTGTAAGATGAGCCCGTGGGGATGTTGTACTTCATGCTGTCCAGTGTGATAAGTCCCCACAGCCAACCGTTGAGTCCCTGTGCCCCGATGTCCACGGTCTTGCCGCGATCATACACGCCGTCCGCGATGAGGTTGATGTCATTGCCGTTTTCATCCTTGCCGAAGTGGGTAGGGTCGCCGCCGCAGGCCAGCACAGCGAGGGAGATTCTATGCCACTCAGTAGCCTTCACTCTGTCCAGCTTGTCCGGCTCACGGTACTTCTGCTCCACATAGGTCTGCAACGCTGCGAGGTAGGCGTCGTAATCGTCCTCCACACCGCAGCGGCTCAAGCCGATAGGCAGCCAGTCCGTGGCGGAGCTGCCCGCGTAGGTCAGTTCATCCCCGGAGAGCAAATTGTCGGTTTCAGACAGTCCCAGCGCAGAGCGCTTCTGCGCCACGATGCCGTAGATAGCTTCAGAGATCTCTTTGACCGTGTATTTGCCCTGCGGCACGACCTGTCGCTGGTTCTGTTTCTGCGCCGCCTCCGCCTGCTGCGCCGTCATAGGGCTGACGGTGATGCTTACATTACCAGTGAATGTACCGTTCTTGAACTGCACCCGGCCAATGATATTGGAACTCTCCACCGGCGTGATGCTGCCCCATGTTTCCTCGCTCCACTGGGCATCCTTGCCCACCTGTATCTCCACCGTGCCGGTGAAGAAATCCGGGTGATCCAGCGTCACGGACTGCACATAGTACATCCCATTGATAGAAATGCCACAGCTCGCTTCATCCTCTTTGTTTTTGCCCACGGCCAGCGACACGCGGGCGACCTTACTCGCGGGCAGGGTATGCCCTTCGTTGGCCGTCAGGTTCAGCACATCCGCGCTGTCTACCCCCGCCTTTTCGAACACCCAATAGGGCAGGTCGTTCCCCATTGGGGCGTTGACAGTGATGCTGTATCCCGCCGCGTAAGCTGTAGGCATCATGCCCAGTACCAGCACCAGCGCCAACAGAAACGCTGTCCAATTCCGTACTTTTCTTCTCACAGAGGCATCCCTCCCGTTTCCGTTTATATAGCCGTATTCGCGTGGACGGAAATTCCGCCCACGCGAATCGGCAGACTGACTCCTAAGAGCCGTCTATATCACTTATTTCTCGTCATGCTCATCCCGCCTGACCTTGTGGTAACGGCGTACCGCGCCCACGATGATCAGCGCCGCGATGACGGCCACGATGCTCCAGACGAGGATGGGATTCTCGCGCACCACCGTGCCGATGATCTCCCACACGGAGTTACCGCTGGCGCCGCCCTCAGTATCCTGTCCATCCGGCACATCATCCGGCGCTTCAGTGGTCTGAGTGTCGTCAGGCTCGGCGTCAGGCTCCTCCGCGTTCTCGGACAGGCTGTCCATGCTCACCTGCTGGGAGTCCAGCCACACAGGGAAGGTCATGGACGTGCCGCTGGCCTCCCACTTGCTGTACAGACGGTCTGCCAGTGCCGCAAGGCTGCTGGCGTACTGGCCGTAGATACTCTCATAGGTGCCGCTGGCCATGCCGCCGCCACCGGTCAGCCACGCGCTGAACACCTCCTCGCTGCCGGAGTCGATGTACTTCTGCAGCGCCTTGGCGATGGTGTCGCCGTCCTTGCCGTCCACGCCGGTGTGCTCGTTGAGGCTGGCCAGCAGCAGAGCCGCCAGATCCTTGGCCTCATCGGTCTTCTTACCCACGGCCGCGGTGGCCATGTTGTCCAGACTATTGGTCAGCAGGGCGCGGACCACGTTGGGATTCTCTTCCAGCCACTTCTGGAAGGACTTGTTCCCGCCGTTGGAGCCCCACTCGGCGTAGGCGCCCAGCACAAGGCCCTTGATGTCGTACTCCACATCCATGTTCAGGCCGTCCTGCAGGCCCTCATCGTCCTTATCGCCGGTGCCGGTACCGTCGCCGCTGCCGCCGTAGTAGTAACCGCCGTTACCGCCGGTGCCAACGCTGGCAAATTCGGCGTGGATAGTACCATTGCTCTCTGCGGGCATGACGATGTTCGTCGTGCCCTTAGCAGGCAGAACATCAGTCTGGCCGTTATGCGTCCATGTCAGGGACTTCAGGCCGAAGGTGTTGTCCTTGGGTGTGGCCTTGATGGTCACGCTGGTACCCGCAGGCCCATAGACTGCATTATCCGCATCCTTGGTACTGGTATAGCCCAGACTACTATCAAGCGTTACCGCACCGCCAGTGCCGCAGTCCACGTCTGTACGGTAGTACCGCTTGCTCATGTCGGGGTTGTCCAGCAGTGTCGGATACTTGTCATCCTTGTCCTGCTTCCACCAGCCGAGCTTGGCATCCTGGTCGGTACCGCCCTGAGAGCCTTCGCCCTTGCCGCCGACGCCCCACGCCACCTTGCCGCTGGCGAAGTCAGCCAGCGTAGCGTATTCGCCTGCGCTGCTAACCGCTGTAGCACTGCTTGCAAGGTAATAACTATTCGTCACTTTACCTTTGGCCAAAGTGTTGGGCGCAAGTGCAATGTCCTTTCCTGCGACATAGCTGAAGGAATATTTAATGGTGCATTTGATATTATTTGTTGCCGCAAATATACCATACGCCCGTTTAGCCGAAACACCGCCCGCTGTAGCTTCAATAGCGCCCGTATTACTGCAGAACGAGATCCTCAGAACATAACCTGTCGCAATACCGGCAGCTACTCCACCATTTACGAAACCTGTATTACTGCATTTTTCAATGTTTACTCCGTTTCCGATACCGCAAGCATGCGATACTGCAGAAATTGCGCCACTATTCTGGCAGTTTTCAATTTTGCCAGCACCATTTGCGATACCCGCAGCGTGACTATCAGCACCACTCGCGATAATCGTCCCGCTGTTTATGCAGCCGGTAAAGCTGTTCAGCCGGTTACCTTCGGAGCATGCTTGAATACCGGCAGCCCTGCCACCATAAGTTGCGGTACTGGATACATCAGCTCGATTAACACAATCTATGAATGTTCCATAAGTATCCCCGCTCGAACCCGCGACTAAGCCGCCAACCATACCGTCGCCGCTTACGCTGCCGCTAACAGTACACCCCTCTGCAATAACATAGCCCCGGCCAACCAGCCCGCCAGTATGCTTCTTACCCTTAACATTTACGGCTGCGGTTATATCCATCAGATTTATCGAGCCCTTGGGCACATAGCCAACTACACTGCCACAATCGAGTCCTGTTCCTGTGATGTCGACGTCGGTTAGATTCAGGTTGCGGAAAGTGCCCAGAGCAGCGCATCCGAACAGTCCTGTATAGGTACCACCTGCAGTTATCTTCAAATTACTGATCGTGAGACCATTACCGTCCAAATTTCCCATGAACACAACATCGCTGTTGCCAATAGGTGTCCACTCATCTGTAAGACTAATGCTATTTACCAGTTGGAACCATTCCTTTGCGTATGTAAGTCCATTTTCATTGACTTGTACACGCAGCTCTATCAAATCGGCTTCCGTTTTGATTTGATATGGATCGGCTTCCGTGCCGCTGCCATCCCACGGGGCTTTCCACATGGCGTATAGGGTAAGATCCTGACGAATGGTTACATCTTGACCAACGGTATAGACAACTCCATCTCCATCGGTAGTTGTATTCCAACCATTAAATTTCTTCCCCTTATAAGAAAACCCTGCATCATCTCGAATGGTGAATGTTGCTGAACCATCCACGCCCTTTTTCTTCTTCTCGTAGGCGCTTCCTTCACCCCTATTCGCATCATAGACAAGGGTGATTTCCTCTGCTGCAGGCTTATCACCTGTCATAAATATGGGATTATACGGTTCAACCGCACTGTTTTTCCACAGGGTTATGGTCGCACCATGAGTATTTGCCCATTCATTCAGCAGGGCTACCAGCTCAGTATCGCCCACCGTGTACTTGGTGTTCGCACCTTCACCGGTCACGGTGATCTCTTTCTCTGCACCGGTGTCGTCAATGTAATACGCCCGTGCCGTCTTACCGGTCACCGTGCCGAGATAATAGCAGTTTGCGGCTGTTCCGCTCCCCACTATACCCTCAGAATATGTAGAACCATCCCCAGCGGTCGTTTCGATCATCACTACATTTACATTTCCTGTGCTGTAGCTGTTCTGCACTTTCCCGCTGCCATTGATCTCACCGACTATACCGCCAGCAATAGAGCAGTCGACACCGTCCAGATTACCCGTATTGACGCAGTTCCGAACTACCGTGCTGCCCGTTATAATTGCCGCGATGCCACCGATCCATGAACCCATGGCATCACTTATGTTGATGTTGCTCGTGCAGTTATCGATCACAGAATCCTGCGCACGTCCAGTAATACCGCCGCTATAGGAGAAACCGGCATTGTCTGTTACAGTTCCCGATACAGTCAGGTTCTTTATCGTTGAGCCTTGTACATCACCAAACAGACCTGCAAATCCATTTTCGCTGTTGTTTGTTACCTTCAGGCCGGTTATGCCAAACGAGTTGCCATCGAAGGTTCCCCGGAACGGGCAGGCCGAGCCGCCTATGGGTGTCCACTCGTTGCCGCCCAGGTCGATGTCAGCCGTCAGCTTAAGCGTCTTGCCGGAGAAGCTGTTGTTGCTATTCACCAACTGTGCGAAATTCGCCAGCTCCTCGGCGGTGCGGATGGTGTATTTATCGTCTGTAACGCTCGTGTACCACGCGGAGACGAAATCCTCCTGCGTACCGTAGTAAAGGGTCACGTCGCCATCTTCGGGCAGGGCATATTCCAGTGTAAGAGTTTCCTTCGTCAATGCTGGGGTCGGATTTTCGCCCTCGGTCACCAACACATCATCCAAAGCCGTTTTGATATAAACAGGCTCACCGGCATAGTCAGCCGTGGTCAGCTTCAGCGTGACCGTTTTGGTATCCGCATTGATGGTGTAGGTGGTGTCCAGCTTTTCGGTCGTGCCGTCTTCTTCAACACCTACAACGAGTTTGACGTCGTATGCTTCGTTGGCGCGGTACTGTTCTACAGTCACCGTGCGCTGGGTCGCAGGCGCGTTAAAATCCTCCTGCGTGCCGTAGTAAAGGGTCACGTCGCCATCTTCGGGCAGGGCGTATTCCAGTGTAAGAGTATCCTTCGTCAAAGCTGGGGTCTGATTTTCGCCCTCGGTCACCAGCACATCATCCAAAGCCGTTTTGATGTAAACAGGCTCACCGTCGTAGCCATCTGTGGTCAGCTTCAGCGTGACTGTTTTGGTATCCGCGTCGATGGTGTAGGTGGTATCCAGCTTTTCCACGCCTTCCTCAACGCCTACGACGATCTTTACCTCGTATGCTTCGTTGGCGTGATACTGTTTCACAGTTACTGTGCGTTGAGCCACAGAAACACTGGTATCCTCGCCCTCCTGCGTGGCGATGTCAGCAGGCGTTGTCACCGCCGTGCCCTCGCCGTTGGCGTAGGCGCCTATGCCCTCGGCAAACGCCGCGGGGGTCACCAGCGTCAGCGTGAGCACCATGCTCATCAGCAGGCTCACGATGCGCCGGGACATACTGCTTGTCCGTTTCTTCATGTGATCTGTCTCCTCTCGTTGTTGAATGTATCTATGTAAAAACTATTTAGTTACTGCTCTTTGGCATCACCACATACAATTTGCCTGTCTCCGGGTCTTCGTACACCGTGCCCTTCTGCTCGAAGCTGCTGGAGGACTGGATGTCCTGCTCCATCTCTTCCGCGTTGTCCAGCTCCTGCATCTGCTCCCGCTGGAGGATCTCCACGCGGGTCTTGCTCAGGTCCACGTTCCAGTTCAGAATGACCGCCGCCATCAGCCCGCAGGCGAACACCAGCATCACGTCCGACAGGTTCGCCAGCCCGGACATGGCGTCCACCTCCTCCGTCACATGACGGCGGGAGGAAAACTTACCCTTCAACATCTGCCGTGACCTCCTCCAGAACTGCCTCCATCAGCGTTTCCAGCGACACCATATCGTCGTTGTACCAGCGCTTGCGGATATGGGAGATGACGCTGGCCACCGCCGCGCTGATGACGCCGGCGATGGTGGTGTCGAACGCCACATTCATGGACTCCGACAGCGTCACCGTGTCACCCTGTCCCAGCGCTACGATGCCGGGGCCGAGGGGTATCAGCGTACCCAGCAGGCCAAACATGGGGCCCAGCTTGGCGATCATGTCCGTGACGGAGGTGGTGCGGGCGTTCCGCGCCTCCTCCGTGGCCAGCAGGCGCTCCGCCAGTGCCGTCAGGGTGTCCTTGGGCAACCCCCGGCTCTCCGCCAGCTCCAGCAGGGCCTTCTTCTGCCGCCGCAGCAGGCCGCTGTTTTCAATCAGCTCCGCAAGGCCGTCCGCGCCCGCCGTGTGTACGTCACGCAGCAGTTGCGGGACGTTGCACTTGTGCTTGCGGCGCTCCGCGATAAACTCCACCACGATGTCGCCGATCTGCCAGACCGCGCCGGCCATGAGGATCAGCAGGATGATGAGGCAGGGGATCATCAGCGCCTGGGCGATGGTATGCAGTATTTCACTCAAAGAGATCATGTGTGTTTGCTCCTATTCCTGTTTCTCGCCCCGCAGATGGGGCGTATTTTTCCCGTTACCTGCCCCGCAGGGGCGGGTAACATATTTGCTTTTGTATGTGGTTTTGGTCTTGCCGTTCAACAAAGAGAGGAGGTGGGAGGGGCGGCTTTTCCCCTCCCACCCTTATGGAAAGCTGACAGCCTCCGTTCAGACTGTCTCGGCTTGACAAGGGTAATTCAGCAGGACACCTTCTGCTCTGCGGCTTCCGCCGCTTTCTCGATTTCACGCTGACGGGCAGCGGCGTCACGAGCTTCTTTCTTCTCGCGCTCCAACCGCTTTTTCTCTTTCAGCCGTGATTGCTGTGCCGCATGGCTGGCGGCGGCCTTGGCGCGCTTCTCCTTCTTCCTGCGCTCAGATTCCTCGTAGAACAGCGGCTCCTGCACGGCCTTTTCCCGCTTGTAGCGTGCGGTGTCTTTCAACTTAGGCTCTTTCGCCGGTGGCCGCAGATGTGCCATCTCCAATACTGCGTCCCAACTGCCAAAGCGCTCCTCGATGAACGTGCCGCCGTCTATCTCGCAGGGAACAGGCGTGTGCCGCAGTAGTTCAGCACGATTGCTGACGTATTGCGCCAAATGCGCCAGCGGCGTATCCGCGTGTTTCTCTGCAAAAGCCGCGTCCCGCGCTTCCAGCGCCGCCACGGTACGCTTGGCCACATTACGCTCGAACCAGCTTTTGTAGTCAAATCTCTCGCGGGGATTTCTGTGTGACATGGCATAGTCCTCCCTTACAAAAATCGCCGGTTTTCCAAAGAAAACCAGCGGTGATCCGGCAGAAATGAAAATGCGCTGACGAACCTCGCCAGCGCGCACTCCCGCCTATGCCGTCAGGGAGAGATCGCCCGCTGTCCAACACTGATCCTCCATCGTGCAATTCTTCTGCCCTAACGTCACGAAGGGCTTTTGCCCTTCTCGTACCTGAACCTACCTTCTCAGAGCGTTCGCTCCAATGGCTGCTATTCGCCACACGGCATTTCTGCCGCTTTGGTCCATTCCTTACGTCAACAGCGCCGTCCGCAGGGGGTATCACCCCGTTCCTTCAAAACTGCCGCCTGACGGTAATGATATACCGCCTTTACAGCGACAGCCACACGACTTCGCAAGACCTTTTATTCAGTTTTTGGCCTCGATTTCTTTCGCAAAGTAACATACTTTGCGAAAAAGCGCGGAACGCCTTGCGCTGCAAGGCATTCCAGATTTACGCCAGAAAAAGTCGAAAATTTGAACTCGTTGTTGACACGGAAAAACGACTGGTATATACTGTTATTTGGCTGAAATTGGAAAGTTTTCGCAAAGTATGTTACTTTGCGAAAATTTTTGCGTTGACAATATGTTTTTTATCACATATAATATGCATAGGAAAAGAGGCGGTGGTTATATGGATTTCATGGTGGAATACTATGAAAAAGCGGATGGTTCACGGCCTGCCGAGGAGTTCATTCTGTCACAGGACAACAAAATGCAGGCAAAGATATTCGCCGCCCTTGAATTGTTGGAATTGAAAGGCCCAGCACTGCGAGAACCATATTCCAAGCCGCTGGGTAACGGCATTTTCGAAGTCAGGGCAAAGCAGGGGTCTGACATCAGCAGGGTGCTGTATTTCTTTGTAGTGGGAAAACGGGTCATCCTGACCAACGGATTTGTAAAGAAAACCGCCAAAACCCCGTCCCGCGAGATCGAACGGGCGAAGCGGTATCGGGCTGATTACGAAAGCAAGGAGGTATGACGCTATGGGAAAGAATTTTCGTGATACGCTGAACGAGCGAATGAAAGATCCCGCATTTCTGGCAGAGTGGAACGCGCAAGAGCCGGAGCGTCAGATTATGCGTGCGATTGCCGAAGGCCGCGAGAAAAAGGACATGACTCAAAAGCAGCTGGCAGAGATCACCGGCATCACGCAAGCTGACATCAGCCGTCTGGAAAGCGGCACAGCCAACCCCTCG
>ULMP01035871.1_pt1 | contig 12340 bp, 9 predicted proteins | sample 1951681 | NCBI WGS metagenome assembly ULMP01 (sample SAMEA4835553, study PRJEB28245) | human gut metagenome | biome: gut microbiome; material: fecal sample | place: Denmark | collected 2008 | reverse complement strand
TGCTCTTTCTGTTTACTGTGAAAAACTGACAAATTTATGATCTGTATATTGTAAATTTGACGAAAATGTGGTTTTATAGGATGTAGGGGAACTAGAGACTATTATAAATAAGAAGGGAAATTTTATTATGCCAGTTTTTGATTTTTCAAGCTCGTCAAGCTCATCGAAGGAGCAGGCGAAGCCTGTCTGTACATATACATCATTTCTTTCCGATGCAAAAGAGAAAACACCGGAAGAACCAATCTTAGTGTTAGATAATACGAAACGGCAGTGGTCACATCATGCGTCCGGTATGTTTGCAAATCAGAGTAAGCGGACGGCGTTTGAGTTTAACGATACGGATGGAACATGGTCGGCAGATATTCTGCGCGTGGATGCGCGGTTTATCAGTCTGATCAAATGGCTCGGCGATAACCGGATTCCAATCCGTCTGTCTGGACAGAACATGGAGGATGGCTATGCCGTCTATAAGATCCGGGAGACTGCATATGGCGGTGCGACAAAGTTGTCCGCAGAGGATGGTTTCCTGCAGTTCATGATCGAGCGCCTGCTTGCAAGTAGTGCGGCAGAGGAAGTCGAGGAGGACGAGGACGCGGACGAAGTCGGCGATGAGATGAAGCTCACAAGTCTGCAGAGCATTTCTGATTTCATGATGTGTGCAGGTAAGACGATGCCGGACAATATCCGTCTGTGGGCACGGCGGAATCTTGCAGTTGCTCGTTCGAGTGAGGTGTCACAGGAGGAACGCAGACATGCACAGCGTGCTCTTTCTATTATGCTGAACGTGCAGTGGAAGAGCAATTATTTCGAGGCGATAGATCCGGTGTGGGCAAGGAAAATCTTAGATGAAGAGCTGTACGGATTAGAGCGTGTAAAACAGAGAATCATGGAGACGATCATCCAGATCAACCGGACACATACATTACCGGCGTATGGACTTCTTCTGGTAGGACCGGCAGGAACCGGAAAATCTCAGATTGCATATGCGGTAGCAAGGATTCTGAAACTGCCTTGGACAACTCTCGATATGAGTTCCATTAAGGATCCGGAGCAGCTTACGGGAAGTTCGCGAATCTATGCAAATGCGAAACCTGGAATTATCATGGAAGCGTTCTCGAATGCAGGCGAATCGAATCTGGTATTTATCATCAACGAGCTGGATAAGGCGGCATCCGGCAAGGGAAACGGAAATCCGGCGGATGTGCTGCTGACACTTCTGGATAACCTTGGATTTACAGATAATTATATGGAATGTATGGTGCCAACGACAGGAGTTTACCCGATTGCAACGGCAAACAACAAGGAAGATATCAGTGCACCGATCATGTCGAGATTCGCGTTGATTGATATTCCGGATTATACATTTGAAGAAAAGAAGATTATATTCACGAAGTTCGCAATGCCGAAGGTACTGAAGCGCATCGGGCTTCGGGAAGAGGAGTGTGTTGTGACAGATGCGGGCTTAGATGCGGTGATCCATCAGTTTGAGAATACGACGGGAATTCGTGATATCGAGCAGGCGGCGGAACATCTGGCAGCAAATGCCTTGTATCAGATCGAGGTAGAGCATGCAGGACATGTGGTATTTGATGCTGCACAGGTAGAGACGTTGTTTGCATAATGGGATAGAGGAAAACAGGGAGTTTAATAAAAAATGTGTGAAAAGTTGGAGTTCAATGAGAAGTACAAAGCATTTACAGAAGTCTTGCACCGGGAGGTTCAGACCTTCGAACAGTGTGAGGAAGATGTGGTGCAGGCACTTGCGATTGTTGCAGACGATCTGAAGCTTGGCAAAGTGAAATATGAGCTGGATGCTCCGGTATCTAAGATCCGTCCGCACGGGGAGCATCGGGTTGGAAAATTATTTGATAATCAGAAGGGGGCATATGGAAAAGCAAAGCATCAGGTATTTGTACTGCCGGATGGCGGAACAATGACGTTTTCCGTTTATCCGTGTGAGGATGTGGACTACTCAAAGGAAGAACAGGATACGCAGCAGATTTTGCTGAAGGAGATATATATTCAGTTTAGCCGTGTTATGATGCAGGGATTACTGCGCGGCGTATTGCTGACGGATATGGCAACCGGTGTTGCGAATCCGGAGGCGTTTATGCAGTTTATTGGCAAACAGTTAGCGACCGGACAGATTCATACATACACGGTATTTTTCTTCAATGTGCATAATTTCAAATATGTGAATAAGATTTTCCCTTATGAAGAGGGGGACGTTATATTACGCAATTACGCCGGAATGGTAGATAAGATGTTGCTGGATGATGAGATTGTCGCGCGTCTGGGTGGCGATAATTTTGTCGCGTTGGTGAAGAATGAACGGAGTGAAATTATTTTATCGAAGCTCCAGAATCTCCGGCTGTATCATCGAACCGAAATCAAGGAAAAAGAGTTTGTATTCGGGGCGACGATCGGTGTCGGTAAGCTGGAAGATATCCGGGCACCGCGTGATGTTATGGCACGCGCAAGTATTGCATATCAGGCTGCCAGACAGAAGGGCAGCGGAACGGTTGCATTTTATTCGACAGAGATCCAGAATAAAATAATGGAGGCACAGGGAATCATTGCAAGCTTTCTTCCTGCGCTCGAGGCACATGAATTTGTGGTCTATTATCAGCCGAAGGTCGATGTCAATACGAACAAAATCTGTGGTGCAGAAGCGTTGGTACGTTGGATGCATGAGGGCAGACTGATTCCACCGGTGCAGTTTATTCCACAGCTTGAGCGGGAAGGAAGCGTGTGCAGGCTTGATTATTATGTATTGGAAGAAACATGTCGGTTTATCCGCAAGCGGCTGGATGAAGGGAAAAAAGTTCCGTGTATCTCTGTGAATTTCTCCAGAAGACATCTGGAGGAAGATTATCTGGTGAAAAAGATTGTCAATGTGATTGACAAGTACGGTATCGATCATGGTTATATCGAGATTGAGCTGACAGAGAGTGAGGATTTTCAGAACTATGAGATTATGTCGGAGATTGTCGATGGACTTCGCAGCGAAGGTATCGCAACTTCGATTGATGATTTTGGAACCGGTTATTCATCCTTGAACATGATCAAGAAGGTAGATCTGAATGTGATTAAGATTGATAAGTCATTTATTCCAATGGAGACAGAATATCCGGGCAAGGAGACGGACATGGTAATGTTTGTCAGTATCGTTGATCTGGTGCGCAAGCTCGGGAAGAAGACGATTGCAGAAGGGGTAGAGACGAAGGAACAGTTACGGTATTTAAGACAGGTTGGCTGTGATATTGTGCAAGGATATGTATTTGATAAGCCGATGCCGGAAAGCGAATTTGAAGTACGGCTGGAACAGGGATATAAGGATGAGGAGTAACGATGGGTAGTGAAGAAAAACGATATGCATTATTGATTGATTCGGATAATGTATCTGCCAAATATATAGATACAATTTTTGATGAATTGGCGGACCGTGGTATGGTAACGGTGCGAAGAATCTATGGGGACTGGGCGCGAAGTGTCAATGGATGGAATCGAGCAACTTTGCTTCGAAATTCCATCGTTCCGATCCAGCAGTTCGCCTATACCCAGGGTAAGAATGCGACGGATTCGGCGATGATTATTGATGCGATGGATCTGCTCTATACTGGAAATCTGGATGGATTCTGCCTGGTGTCGAGTGACAGTGATTTTACCCGGCTGGCAGAGCGTCTGCGAGAGGCTGGTAAGGAAGTAGTCGGCATGGGTGAGAACAAGACGCCGGAAGCATTTGTCAAGGCGTGTACGAGCTTCAAGATGCTGGATGCGCTCATTCGCGAAGATATCTCACAGGTCACGGATGAGAAAAATGTTGCGAAAGTATCAACCGAGAAAAATGAAAACAGCTCGAATATTACAAGCATTAAGTCTATTCAGAAGGTAATCTATGATATCATTGATGGCAATGCTGATAATAATAAACTGACGCATGTCGGCGAGATTGGAAGCAAATTACAGGCGCGTTTCTCTGATTTCGATGTGCGGAATTATGGGTACTCGAAGCTTACAACATTTATAAATGAGGCATTTGGTAATTTCGAGGTCATTTCCCAGAATCGTCAGAATTATGTGAAGATTATCGATGATGTTGTACCGAAGAGGGAAATTGAGGAGCAGATTATTCAGATTCTGAAGAAGAATCCACAGAAGAACAGCAATATGGGACTCTTAAACAGTACGTTAAAAAATGAGAACCGGAATTTCAGTATCAAGAAATATGGATACAGCAAATTTTCCAGCTTCCTGAAGAGCTTTGGCTGTTTTAAGATTGATGGAGATAAGGTGTCGCTACAGTAGGCGGGTATATATGCTATATATGAGAGCAGAAGTGAACGATACGGATGAAAGCGAAAAATAAGCATAAGGAGACGACATATGGGCAAATCCGGAATGAACGAAATCGAAGAAGATACAGCAAAAGAGACTGGGATGCAAGAACAGGGCAGGAAGAACAAACACAAAAGGAATAAAGATAAAGGACAGAAGCTTTCTGCCCGCGATGTAACAAAGCTTCTGAAGTGGGTGATCATCTTAGCGGTCGTAGTTATTCTGGTTGTGGTTGGCTATAAGCTTGCAAAGCAGCTTGGATGGTTCGGGTTGAAACCGAAGGTAGAGACGACGATCCTTACAAGCAGCCAGCTAGAACAGGTGTTGCAGATAGATGATTTATCAGTCTGTGAGATTACCTACAACGGTGTGGCAGAGGTGCCGCAGAAGAATCATCCGACGAAGGTTGTCTACTATGTCTCTTATGAGGCCGAAGTGAAGGCAAGTATCAACATGGCAGATATTGATGTTCAGATCGATGACAATGTCGGAGAAGGGCAGGCGAAGAAAATCATTGTGACGCTGCCGCAGTTGCAGGTCAAGCAGATTGATGTCGATATGGCTTCGCTTGACTATATGTTTGTCAAGAAGAGTGCGAACACGGCAGATGTATCCGAGGAAGCGTATGCGGCATGTATCGCAGATGCAGGTTCTGAATGCCGGGGAAATGAAGTGTTCTTACAGATGGCGAAAGAAAATTGTGAGAATACAGTCAAGGCACTGCTCATGCCGATCATAGAGAATCAGGATGAGTCGTATGAACTGGTGATTCAGTAGGGGACGAAGGAGGAGAAACAAATGAAGAAATTAAAAAAATTCGTAGTCCTTTGTCTTGCAGTTATTATGCTGTTCACTGCATGTGGAAAAAAAGGTGAAGAAGTAACGAAAGAATTGAGCATTACGCAGATGCAGACAATCTGTGAGCTGGCAACACTCAAATGTTATTATCATAATGTGGCAAAGCTGACGAAGGAAAAGGAAGTTCTGTGGTGGGATACATCGGCAGAGCTTTGGATCGAGTATTCCGGCATCGTAAAGCTCGGTGTGGACATTGCGAATCTGGATATGCAGGTAGATGGCGATCAGGTAACGATCACGATGCCAAAGGCAGAGGTGCTTAGCTGTCAGGTGGATCAGACGTCGTTAAATGAAGACTCCTATTACACAACCCGTGAAGGACTTGGCGCAGAGAAGATCAATGCGGACGATCAGACGGAAGCAATCAAGACTGCACAGGAAAATATGCTGGAGAATGTCCAGTCGGATGAATCCCTGTTGCAGCAGGCGCAGCAGCGGGCACAGGAGCTGTTAGAGCAGTATGTGAAGAACGTCGGTGATGCGATGGGCAAAACGTATGAAGTGAGTTTTGTGATTGCGGACGAAGCCGGAACTAATACAGTAAGTACAGATGAAAGTGATAATTGATAGGAATGAAAAAGAGCCGTTGCGATTGCAACGGCTCAAGTTCTTTGAGGGGAGGGAGTTTCGATTTATGTTAATCCTCGTCCTCGACCTCTCTACGCAGATAAATTAGTTTTCGGAATGCTGGTACGATCTGTGCAGCAACGACTGCTTTCACAAGATCAAGTGCAATAAAAGGAAGAAAACCGGCTACAAAAGCAGCCTTGATACTGCAACCTGATGCGATCATAATCCAGAGAGAACCGACTGCATCAACGAGAACAGCGGATAACATAGCGACAATAGTATAACGGATACGATTGTACTTCTTTCCGCGAAAGATCGGAATCAAAATGGCGATGAAGATAAAGGCGAAGGAAAAACCGCCATATGTGCCAAATAAATATCCCGGACCTGCCTGTCCACCAACGAATACCGGAACACCGACCAGTCCGAGTAACATCCAGATCAGTCCGATGAAGAAGGATTCTGCAAGTGGAAATACAAGTGCAATCAGGGTGATTACAAAATTCAAAAGAGTGATGTGTGTTCCGTTTGGCAGCGGGATGCTGATATAAGCGGATACACACAGGATGGCTGCGAAAAGTGCCATCATGACAATTGAGTAGGTTGAAAATTTGCTTTTTGTTTTTGTGTCCATTTCTTTTTCTCCATAGTTTCTGTTATAATAGCCATGCTATTGTTGAATTCATAGCAGGTACATGATGTAGAATAGCAGATGAAAATAAGAATGTCAACCTAAAATGGATAGAAAAGTTGACATTGTAAACTTTGGGAAATATAATAGGAAACATTGAGTGAGAAAATGAAGAACAAATTTGAAAAAATATTTGAACAACTGGCTGATTTTCATATGCTTGATGGATACGATGGTTGGATGATCGGGGCGTGTGTGTATGCGCAGCGGGGAGCGGCAGGAGAACGCGTATCAGGCACAGAATTTGGCTGTGGGAATGATCTGACAGTAGTTCAAAATCAGAAAATCAAAATTCAAAATTCCTGCAAGTCCGAGATTGTGAAGAAAACTGCAAGCTTTGCGGTTATGCGGAATCAGATAGAAGAGGATGGAATCGTGTATCAGCTGGAGTTGCATGTGGTAAGGCCGGAGGTGCAGGGGGCAGTTACTAGCAAACAAGCAGGTATGGAAAAAAATATGGCCATGAATGTCGAGAAATCAAAGCTGGAAGAACAGCGGATGAATCTACACCATTCGGTCGGAACGGAAGAAAACGCGGACACAGGCGGGGAAAAAACGTTTTCATTTACGCATTCCGATATCCTTCGATTTGTGGATGCCGTAGGCGATACGAATTCGATTCACCGGACGGCGCATGCGGTTGTGCCGGGGCTTTTGATGGTGGAGAGGATGCTTGATATGTGGATGAAAAAACAGCCGGAAACGGAAACTGATGTAGAGTTGCAGGCGGGAATGAAGAACGAGATGCAGGCAGGTGTGCAGGTGGAAACGCAAAATGAGATGCAGGCGGGAATGCAGGATAGCAAAACGTTTATTTGCAGATTCCGTTTTGAAAAACCGGTATATGTAGATGAGAAGCTGCAGATCCAGGCAAGAACCGAACACGGAAAGCAGATCTATGAATGTAAACGAGAGGATAGGGAAATCGTATGGAACATGCGTATATTATAGACGGACGCCGCAGCTATATCGGTGTCGAAAATGGAATGTATAAACATCTGCCAGCCGAGGTGCTTGCGGCGGAGGTACTCTGTGCGCTTGTACCGGAAGATGTACGTCAGACTGTCGATGAGGTGATCGTCGGAAATGGAGTTGGAGCCAGTGGAAATATTGGCAGACTGGCAACGCTTACGGCACATTTCCCACAGGCGGTTCCCGCGTACACAGTGGATATGCAGTGTGGATCGGGATTGGAAGCACTGACGATTGCCGCGGCGAAGATCCGAAGTGGACAGGCAGATCTGATTGTGGCAGGTGGCGTGGATAGTTCGTCAACGGCACCGCGACGTGCGTATAACCGGAATCATCCGGACTATGAACGCTATGGAGGCGAGGAATCCTTTTATTCCGTCGCAAAATTTGCACCGGGCGAGCATGATCCGTATGCGATGATCCGCGGCGCAGAGCGTGTGGCACTGGATGTGCAGATGACCAGACAGGAATTAAATAAATGGGTATTACGTTCACATTCTCTCGCAAAACAGGCAAGAGAAGCTGGCGTGCTAGAACCATATCTGGTCGGCGTGCAGGGGGCAACTGCAGACGCGGGTATCAGGGATCGCATAAGTGAACGATTCTTAGATAAGCTACCACCGCTTTTGCCGGACGGAGCGATACTAACAGCCGGAAATACATGCTTGATGCATGATGGTGCGGCATTTTTGATGGTGGCATCGGAGCGGTATGTAAAGGAGCATAATCTGACACCGCTTGCGGAAATCGTTGATTCCGTAACGGTTGGCGGGAACCCGGACAAAAGCCCGGAGACAGCAATACTTGCCATTCAGAAATTACTTGCCAAGACGAAACATACGGCGGAAGATATCGCGGTATTTGAATGTAATGAGGCATTTGCAGTAATTGATGAGCTTTTTGCGCGTGCCTATCCGGAAGCAGTTGACCATTACAACCGGTATGGTGGGGCGCTCGCATATGGACATCCATATGGCGCCTCAGGAGGCATCATTACGATACATGCATGCCGGGCGCTGCAGGAGACACCGGGCTATGCAGTATGCAGCATTGCGGCAGCCGGCGGCATCGGACATGCGCTGTTGCTGCGGGCGGGAGGAATGTAACATGCAGTATATTGATTATCTGACAAAACAACCATCGGACAAAGACGCAATCATCATCAATGGTGATCGCTATACATACGGAAAGCTCTATGTGCTTGTGCAGGATGCACGCGCGCGCCTTCCGCAGGTTGCAGAAAAACATCTGTATCCGATTCGGGAGACCGGAATCCTGAAACAGTTGGTTTTATTTCTGGCGTGTGCGGGAACAAATCAGGTACCAGTTATCGTGCCGGCGGACAGCAAACTTGAAGTAACAGATCCGCTGTTTGATACGCCCGTGCCGGAGCGCGCGGTAATGGCAGTGATGACATCCGGAACAACCGGGATTCCGAAGATTTTATTCCGAAGCTTTGAAAGTTGGGCGGATTTCTTCGCGATACAGAATGCGGTGTTTGGCGTGGATGCGGACAGCCGGCTGTTCGTACAGGGAAGCCTTGCATTTACCGGGAATCTGAATCTCTATATGGGACAGCTTGCGGCAGGCGGCACGCTGATTGCGGAGGATGTATTCCTGCCGGGCAAATGGGAGCAGGTGATGGCGCGCGAAAGGGCGAACGGTATTTACCTGATTCCGTCCAAGTTACTTATGCTGCCTCGCGTATTTAAGGGTGTAAATGCGAATATCCGCACGATCATTTCGGGCTCGCAGAGCCTTGGGCGAAAGGATGCGGAAGTGTTGAAGAAGATATTTCCGAATACGGAGATTACATTATATTACGGTGCGAGCGAGCTGAATTATATCACGTATGTGAAGTCCGCGGACATGACGGAAGAGCGGAACCTGATCGGCAAACCATTTCCGGGAGTGCGGGTGTTCATACAGGATGATGAAATGTACGTGGACAATGCATTTCACGTGGAGAATATTACCGTGCCGTATTCGCTGAAGGATAGCGGGCGGATGGATTTGCAGGGGAATTTCTATTTCCTTGGACGGACGGATGATATCGTTGGCGTGCGTGGACGCAAGGTGTCGATGATGAAGATTGAAAATGCGTTGGAGGAAGTCGCCGGTATCACAGAGGCGGCGGTCGTTCTGCTTCCGAAGGAAAAGGATGCGGACATGCCGGCGGAGATCGTGAGTGCATTTGTGACGGTGGAAGGCACGGACGTGCCAGAGAATCTGCGGCAGCAGTTGAAGGAAAAGTTGGCGGATTTTGAGATTCCGAAGCGTGTGATTGTTCTGGAGGCGTTCCCGAAGAACACAAGTGGGAAAGTGGATAAAGCGCGGTTAAAGAAGATGTGGATAGAGCAAGAGCCACAATAAATTTATTTCACAGTATGGAGGACCGGACGGTGATACGGGCAGAACAGGTAAGATTTCAATATAAAAAGCGGGATGTCGATGGAAACGTGATTGCGACGGAGGAAATCTTAAAAGGCGTAGATATTACAATTAAAAAGGGTGAATTCATCGCGTTGCTTGGCAGAAATGGTTCCGGCAAGACGACGTTCTCGAAGCAGTTAAATGCAATCCTTCGACCGTCGGAAGGTACGGTGACGGTAGATGAGATGGGAACCAGGGATGTGGAGAAGCTGTACGAGATTCGCCAGCGCGTCGGCATGGTGTTCCAGAATCCGGACAATCAGATGGTGGCGGCAAATGTGGAAGAAGAGGTTGCATTCGGCCCGGAGAATCTGGGTATGGAGTCAGATATCATCGTGGCACGTGTGAAGCAGGCACTCGAACAGGTGCGGATGTGGAAGCGGAGAAAGACGGCACCAAATCATCTGTCAGGTGGACAGAAACAGCGGATTGCGATTGCTGGAATTCTTGCGATGCACCCGGATTATATCGTCTTAGACGAGCCGACTGCGATGCTTGATCCGAAAGGACGGAAAGAAGTGATGGAAGCGTTACAGCGGTTGAATCAGGAACAGGAAATGACTGTGATACTGATTACGCATGATATGGAAGAGGCGGCACTTGCGAGCCGGGTAATTCTGCTTGCGGACGGACAGATGCGATTTGATGGAAGGCCAGAGAAATTCTTCGGAGCGGATGCATTGCTTGCGGAGATGGGGATGGAGGCACCGCTTTCTTATCGTGTGAGGAAATTAATAGATAGTGATGTGTTCGAGAAAAAGATTGGAGATGCGAGAGTAGAGGAGGCTACGATTGACAAAAGGGAAAAAGTAGCAGAATATGATAAAACTGGAAGAGAATGGGAAGCAAGCTCTGAGCTGGTAGATAAGAAAAAAAACAAAAAGGCTGAAGCAGAGACAGATGAAAAAAATCAAGATCTCCTCTCCCTGCAACATGTTAGCTATATTTACAGCCCGGGAACAGCGTACGAGAAGGTTGCTTTAGACGACGTGAATCTGTCGCTTGGCAAGGGGGAGATTGTTGGACTTGCCGGACATACCGGTTCTGGTAAATCCACCATGATCCAGCTTTTGAACGGGCTTTTGAAACCGACTGGCGGAACGGTTACATTTGAGGGAAAGGATATTCATGCAAAGGGATATTCTGGGAATTATCTGCGCAGTAAGGTTGGCATGGTGTTCCAATATCCGGAGCATCAGATGATCTGCGATACCGTGTGGGAGGATGTCGCATTTGGACCAAGTAAGCAGGGCTTGACCGGGGAAGCATGCGAGACGCGTGTGGAGGAAGCACTTCGGTTTGTTGACCTGCCAGAGAAATATTATCAAGCATCGCCATTGCAGCTATCGGGCGGACAGAAGCGGCGTGTGGCGATTGCAGGTGTGCTTGCGATGCATCCGGAATATATCATATTGGACGAGCCGGCAGCGGGATTAGACGCAGCAGGAAAGCGCGAAATATTCGACCGGATCCGGCGGATGAGCCGGGAGCAGGGAATCGGAGTTTTACTTGTCTCGCATAGTATGGAGGACCTGGCGGAATACGCAGACCGGATTATTGTGTTGGACGATGGAAAGAAGATATTGGATGACCGACCGGCGCAGATATTTGCCAAGCGGGAGACGCTTGCAGACTGTGGACTGGATGTACCGGAAACTGTGAAACTGGCGGACAAATTGCGCGCAAACGGGTACCAAATTCCACAGAACGTGATTCGAGAGAAAGAGCTGCTCGATTATCTTGGTAATTGCACAAACAGTACAGCAGGAAGAAAAAGCGTTGATACTGAGAACAGATTGGATGAAAGGAAGCAGGGAGATAATTTATGATTCGAGATATTACAATTGGACAATATTATCCTTCGGATTCTCCGATTCATCATCTGGACCCGCGTGTCAAGTTATTCGCAACGCTTCTCTATATCATCGGGCTGTTTCTTAGCAAAAGTTTGATCGTATTTGCGGTGGCAGGCGTAGTATTGATTGCATGTATCGTGATATCGAAGGTGCCGTTTCGATATATGATCAAGGGGCTAAAGCCGGTGTGGATATTGCTGGTATTTATCTGTATCGTAAATGTGTTTTTCGGAAAAGGAGAAATGCTGTATTTCCAGTGGAAGTTTATTCACATCTACCGGGAAGGAATCATGCAGGCGGTTGTCCGTGTTGTGCGGTTGATGGAGCTGATTTTGGGGTCGTCACTTATGACATACACAACGACGCCGACCGAGCTGACGGACGGCCTGGAGAAAGCATTTCATCCGCTTACAAAGATTCATGTACCGGTGCATGAGATTGCACTCATGATGTCGATTACGCTCCGCTTCATTCCGATTCTGATCGAAGAGCTGGACCGGATCATGAAGGCACAGACGGCACGAGGCGTGGATTTCGAGGCAGGAAATGTGTTCCAGAAGTTGAAACGTACCGGACGGATTCTGATGCCACTTTTTGCATCTGCAGTTGGACGGGCGGGCGA
>ULMP01025805.1_pt1 | contig 12532 bp, 8 predicted proteins | sample 1951681 | NCBI WGS metagenome assembly ULMP01 (sample SAMEA4835553, study PRJEB28245) | human gut metagenome | biome: gut microbiome; material: fecal sample | place: Denmark | collected 2008 | reverse complement strand
TGCCAGTGTTTTTCATAAGATGGTCACCTCGTGCGGATAACTCCGCTTCTTTCCGGTGACTAGCCGTTCGTAAGCTGGCACTCTATTGATAATGTTCTCTTGCTCATCAACTACGAACACACCACGTGGCCACGAAGATGGTGAGATGATGACCAAGAAAGTAGTTTTACGCCTTGCTCAGGGCGATTTGTTTTAATTGTCGTTTGCGATAAGCTCCAAATCAGCGAAAACTTCGCTGTAATAGCAAGGGCTTAGGTCATAGGTTCCATGAGCGTCGTAACGCTGGAACACAGATTGGGCTACTTCAGAACCATACTCGGTTGCCACAGCATTAGCGGCATTCTCAATGTTGGTGAGCCACATTCTTTTTTCTGATTTTGTCATTAAAATCACCTGCCTTAATCTTGATGATTTAAGTTTAACAATTGAAAAAGACACTTGAAATTGGGACAGAACACTGAAAAAAGACACTTTGGACACTTGTGAAGACACTTACACCAAATGTCGGTTAAAGTTGGTTTATGATGATTTACAATTTGTTAATGACATGATAGATTGATTTTTGCTGATTTTAGTAATATAATAAGAATGAATAGTTATAGTCATTTGAAAAAGGAGGTACCAGATTGAATCTTTCAAGGCTTTGTAAAGGCGTAAAACCATATTGTAAAAAAATTAAAAGTCAAACAGCTTTTGTGAAAGAATTGTTCAAGGCTGCTGGAAATGGGTATATATCTGATAGTTATGCGAAGCAGTTGTATTCTGGTGGAAAACCTTTTTCGAATGAACTAAAAGCAGGGTTTGGTAGCACAGATAGGACGCAGGAATTAATTGCTTTTTTTAAAGGAAATATTACAGATGCAGCAGGAGTACTCGTTGACTTTGGTATTCCTGAAAAAACAGATTGCGATAAAAAAGCGCTATGCGTTGCTTTGACCCGTCAAATGCAGAAATTGATTAACGAAACAGATGATGTTGACGATATTCTTGCAATGACATATGAAGCTGAGAAGACAAACACTAGTGAAGAAATAACAGGTGTATTGCCTCAGTCTTTATACAATGGGGATAGTGTTAATGCGTTTTACAATCGGACTCACGTGATTCAAAGCTATGATAAAGTCCTTCATCAGTGGGAAATCATGAATACAGGCAAGCTGGTCTGGGTTGGAAGAAAACTCGTTTATATGAGAGGTGAAAAAGACCGCCCGGAAGCTAATCCAGCTGTCATTGAATTACCGGATGTAAGGCCAAATCAGAGCATAAAAATAACCACGACCATTGATGGCCGTGGCTTTGACGGAATTACATATTGTAAATGGGAAATGCAGGATGCTGATGGACAGAACTGCTTTCCAGAAAGAGAAACAGTTTTTAGTGTAACTATAGATGCTAAGTATAAAAGAGACTAAAACGGAGGTTCAAAGTGAAAGAACAGATTATTGAAAAATGGTCGACACTTAAAGAAGTGCAGGAGTATCTTGGCGTTGGAAGAGATACAATTTTACAATGGATTGCAAAAAGAAATATGCCTGCTTATAAGGTGGGCCGCCTCTGGAAATTTAAATTATCCGAAGTGGATGAGTGGATTCGCTCCGGAGGGGCTGCAGATGACAACTCTGGCACAGAAAATTAATGAAACCATAGACACCTAATAATATAGAATTGATAAAGATACAAAACAAATGGATGAAAGGTTAAAGGTAGATTTATATGGATAATCAAATTCAAAACTCAATAGTGAGTTTTATTTGGGGGATTGCAGATGATTGTTTGAGGGATGTATATGTACGTGGTAAGTATCGTGATGTCATTCTTCCGATGACAGTTATTCGTCGTTTAGATGCAATGCTGGAAGATACCAAACCAGCGGTTCTTAAAATGAAGAAAACTATGGATGATGCTGGAATTACAAACCAGTGGACTGCTTTATGCAATGCTGCAGAACAGGCGTTTTGTAATGCTTCTCCGTTCCTACTGAAAGATCTGACAAGCCGTGCAAAAAAACAGACACTGAAAGCTGATTTTGAAGCATATCTTGATGGATTTTCTCCTAATGTTCAGGAAATTTTGGAGAAATTTAAGTTTCGTAATCAGATTGATACAATGATTGATGCAGACATTCTTGGTGCTGTTATTGAAAAGTTTGTTTCTCCGACCATCAACCTGAGCCCAAAACCGGTTTATACAGATGATACAATGACGACCATCAAGCTACCTGCATTGGATAATCATGGAATGGGAACCATTTTTGAAGAACTCATTCGTAAGTTTAATGAGGAAAATAACGAGGAAGCAGGCGAACACTGGACACCACGTGATGTTGTTGAACTGATGGCAGACCTTATTATTGTTCCAGTGGCAGATCAGATTATGGATGCAACATATTCATGTTATGATGGAGCTTGTGGAACAGGAGGTATGCTCACTGTAGCACAAGATAGACTTTTAAATATTGCAAAACGACGTGGAAAAAATGTTTCTATTCATTTGTTTGGACAAGAAGTTCAGCCTGAAACATATGCTATTTGTAAAGCTGATATGCTTTTGAAAGGTGATGGAGATCAAGCTGATCATATTGCGTATGGCTCTACTCTTTCAGCAGATGGTAATGCAACTCGTCAGTTTGACTTTATGTTAGCAAATCCTCCTTACGGAAAGAGTTGGAAAACTGATGCTGAGAAAATGGGAGGTAAAAAGGATATTCTTGACAGCAGATTTAATGCGTATCTGGAAGATGGAACTCAACTTTCGATGATTCCGAGAACCAGTGATGGGCAGCTGTTGTTCCTTCTGAACAATGTTGCAAAAATGAAGAAAGATACTCCTCTGGGAAGTAGAATTGCGGAAGTTCATAACGGATCTTCTATTTTTACAGGCGACGCTGGTAGCGGAGAAAGCAATGCACGTAGATATCTTATTGAAAACGACATTGTTGAGGCTATCATCGCACTGCCTGAAAACATGTTCTATAATACAGGAATTGGTACTTTTATTTGGATTCTTTCTAATAAAAAAGAAGAACGTCGTAAAGGTAAGATACAGTTGATTGATGCAACGGCAATGAAATCTCCTTTGCGTAAGAATATGGGTAAAAAGAATTGTGAGTTCACTCCGGAAATCAGAAAAGAAATTATGCGAATCTTTCTTGAGATGGAACAGAGTGATGTTAGCATGATATTTGATAATAATGACTTTGCTTATTGGAATGTAACTGTAGAAAGACCTCTTCGCTTAAGAGTGTTCCCAGAACGCATGATTCCTACAGATACTTTCAAAAAAGCTGATGAATACGAGACAGTGACTTCTGCCATTGCAAAAGCTTCTGCTACTGCTTCACTTGATGATTGGACAGCGTTTGCAAAAGCGACAAAACTCAAGAAAGCACAACTTAATAAAGTGCGTCCATTTATCACTGAGAAAGATGAAACCGCTGTAGCCACCAATGAGCCAGACACTGAACTTCGTGATACAGAAATTGTTCCATTTACGTATGAAGGCGGAATAGATGCATTTATCGAAAATGAGGTTAAACCATATGCTCCTGATGCATACATTGATGAAAAAAAGACCCAGATTGGTTATGAAATTAGTTTTACAAAATACTTTTATAAGCCAACTGAGCTACGTTCAATGTCAAGTATTGTAGGTGACCTTAATTCGCTGGAAAACGAAACCATAGGAATGATGCAGGATATTTTAGGGGGTCTCAGTTTATGATGAAAAAATATGAATCATATATTGACTCCGGAATACCGTGGATGAGCAAAATCCCTGCTCATTGGGAGACAAGACGTGCTAAGTATATGTTCAAAAAGGAAAGTCGTTCTGTTTCGGATTCTGATGAGGTTGTGACTTGTTTTAGAGATGGAACAGTGACTTTGAGAAAGAATAGACGAACAACTGGTTTTACAGAGTCCTTGAAAGAAATAGGGTATCAAGGAATTAGAAAAGGTGACCTTGTAATACATGTTATGGATGCTTTTGCAGGCGCAATTGGTGTTTCTGATTCTGACGGAAAAGGCACCCCTGTGTATAGCGTTTGTACATCGTTAGGAGACTATAATAATCATTATTACGCCTTTGCTCTTCGTGAAATGGCAAAAAAAGGTTTTATTCAGTCTTTATATAGGGGTATCAGAGAGCGTTCATCTGATTTCAGATTTGATGTATTTGGAAAACAGACACTTCCAATTCCTCCGCGAGAAGAACAAGATAAGATTGTTCTTTATCTAACTTGGCAGTTATCGAAAATAAATAGATTGATTGATATAAAGAAAAAAGAAATCAACAAAATTACCGAACTAAAGAAGACAGTTGTTAATGAAGCCGTTACAAATGGCCTTAATCCAAATGTCCCAATGAACGATAGCGGCGTTGAATGGTTAGGAAAAATCCCAGCGCATTGGACGACAATTAAGCTGAGACAGATTCTTCATCCATTTAGTGAAAAAAATCACCCAGAATTGCCTTTGCTTTCAGTAGTGCGTGAACGGGGCGTAATTATCAGAGATGTGGAAGATAAAGAAAGCAATCATAATTTCATCCCTGACGACCTCAGTGGATATAAGATGGTGAAAAAAGGCCAATTTGCTATGAACAAAATGAAGGCTTGGCAAGGGTCGTATGGTATTTCGAATTACACCGGGATTGTAAGTCCCGCGTACTTCATTTTTGATGTGGATTTTGAAAACCTTGAATATTTTCACTATGCCATCAGAAGTAAGGTGTATGTTAATTTCTTTGCTCAGGCATCGGACGGTATCCGTGTAGGCCAGTGGGATTTATCCATCAACAAAATGAAAGAAATTCCATTTATCGTGCCGCCGGAAGATGAACAAAAAGCAATTGTAGAATATATTCCTGTTGCATTTGCAAAATACGATAATGCTATAACAAAGCTAACTGAAGAGGTTGAAACATTACATGAGTTGCGTAATAAGCTGATTTCTGATGTTGTTACTGGACAAATTGATGTTAGAAATATTGAAGTTCCTGATTTTGAATATGTCGAAGAAACAGAGGATACATCTGATGACGATGAGTTTGATGAGGATGTTGAGGCTAATGACGAGGAGGTGTAAGCTATGGCTTTTACAAACACAAAAGAAAGCGGACTTGAGTCTTTGATTGTGAAGTGGTTGGTCGAGCAGAATGGATATGAGCAAGGCACCAATGCGGACTATAACCGTGATTATGCAATTGATGAAACTCGCCTGTTCCGTTTTATTCAGGACACGCAGCCGGATTCATTAGATAAATTGGGCGTGTGTAAGTCTGATGTTAAGAAGAACCAGTTCTTGAACCGTTTGCAGGGAGAGATTGCCAAACGAGGTATTATTGATGTTCTCCGTAATGGTGTGAAAGTTTATCCTGCCAGCTTGATTATGTTCTATCTGACACCAACTGAGAATAATGCCAAGGCCAAGGAAATGTACGAGAAAAATATATTCAGTGTAACAAGACAGCTGATGTATTCCAACGATTCTACAAGATTGGGCCTTGATATGTGTATCTTTATTAACGGTCTTCCTGTTATTACATTTGAACTAAAGAATCAGCTTACAAAGCAGAATGTTGATGATGCGGTACAGCAGTATAAAGATGACCGCGACCCAAAAGAACTTTTATTTCAGTTCAAGCGTTGCATGGTGCATTTTGCTGTAGATGATGCACGCATTAAGTTCTGTACTAAATTAGACGGAAAGAACAGTTGGTTCCTACCTTTTGATAAGGGGTATAACGATGGAGCTGGTAACCCACCAAATCCAGATGGTCTTATGACTGATTATCTTTGGAAGAAGATTCTTACTAAGGATAAGCTTAGTCGCATCATTGAAAATTATGCACAGGTTGTTATCGAAGAAGATCCTGAAACCAAGAAAAAATCAGTAAAGCAGATTTTTCCTCGTTATCATCAGTTGGATTGTGTAGAAAAACTACTTGCAGACGTTAAAGCTAATGGTGTGGGAAAGAGATATCTGATTCAGCATAGTGCAGGATCCGGAAAATCTAATTCAATAGCATGGTTGGCGCATCAGCTTATTGGCCTCGAAAAAGATGGACATCCAATGATTGATTCTGTACTTGTTGTTACTGACCGCCGCATCCTTGATAAGCAGATTCGAGACAATATCAAGCAGTTCATGCAGGTAGCTAATACGGTTGCATGGGCAGAACATTCAGGAGATCTAAGAAAAGCTATCCAAGCTGGCAAGAGAATTATTATCACTACAGTGGAAAAGTTCCCATATGTCGTTCCTGATATAGGTGCAGCACATAAGACGAATCATTTTGCTGTTATCATTGATGAGGCTCATTCCGGCCAAAATGGACGGAACTCTGCACAGATGAACTTGGCCCTTTCAGGCCTTGCTTCGGAAGGCGAAATGGATAATGAAGATAAAATAAACGCTATGATGGAGGGGCGTAAATTGCTTCCGAATGCCAGTTATTTTGCATTTACAGCAACTCCAAAGAACAAGACATTGGAAACTTTTGGCACACTTGTTGTTGATGAAAATGGCAATCCTGTTTTGAACGAAGATGGAGAAGCACAGCACAGACCATTCCACTCGTACACAATGAAACAGGCAATTCAAGAAGGCTTTATTCTTGATGTGCTGAAATATTACACACCAATTTCAAGCTACTATAAGTTGATGAAGACGGTGCAGGATGATCCGATGTTTGATAAGAAACGTGCCCAGAAAAAGCTACGTGCTTTTGTCGAAAGTGATAGCTATACTATCTCACAGAAAGCAGAAATGATGGTTGAACATTTTCACGAGCAGGTTATTTCAAAGGGGAAGATCGGTGGACAAGCCCGTGCTATGGTTGTAACATCGAGTATTCCTCGTTGTATAGAATATTACTATGCAATTAATAAATGCCTTTCAGCCAGACACAGTCCTTATAAGACAATAGTTGTTTTCTCTGGAGAGCATAAATATCAAGATCAAGAACCTGCGTTGACATCTGCCGGATTAAACGGTTTTCCAGATGCGAAGATTCCAAAGATGCTTAAGACCGATCCATACCGAATGCTTATTGTTGCTGATATGTTCCAGACTGGTTTCGATGAGCCTCTGTTACATACGATGTACGTAGATAAGATGCTTTATGATATTAAGGCTGTTCAGACATTGTCTAGGTTGAATAGATGTCATCCGCAGAAACATGATACTTTCGTGCTGGATTTTGCAAACAGTCCTGACATGATAGAGAAGTCTTTCTCTAGATATTATAGAACAACATTGATTTCTGGTGAAACTGACCCTAATAAGCTGTATGATTTGATAGCAACAATGGAAGAATATCAGGTCTATTCAGAGGAAAATGTAGAACAGCTGGTAAATCTGTATCTTGATGGTGCAGAAAGAGATAAACTTGACCCTATTCTTGATACATGCGCTGTGATTTATAAGGACTTGGATACAGAAGACCAGATTAAGTTCAAGAGTTCTGCAAAGGCTTTTTGTCGAACCTATGGCTTTCTTGGGGCAATTCTTCCATATGGAAATGCCGAATGGGAACGCTTATCTATTTTCTTGAATCTGCTTATTCCGAAACTTCCGTCACCACGCGATGACGATTTTTCGGAGGGAATTTTAGATGTTATTGATCTTGATAGCTATAGGCTGGAGGCACAAGAGTCAATGTCAATTAAGTTGGCAGATGAAGATGCAGAGGTCGCACCTGTTCCAGCAGGGAAAAGTGGTCATATCGTAAATCCGAAAATGGATCTGCTTTCAATTATTCTAAGTGACTTTAACGATATGTTTGGGAATATTGACTGGAAAGAACCTGACAACGTTAGACGCCAGATTGTAGCAATTCCGGACATGGTGGCAAAAGATGAACGCTATCAAAATGCAATGAAAAATTCTGATAAACAAAATGCTCGTATGGAAAGTGAACGAGCATTGCAGCAGGTCATCTTCTCGGTGATGGCCGACAATATGGAGCTATTCAAACAATTTCAGGACAATCCGTCCTTTAAGAAATGGCTCTCAGATATGGTATTTAATATGACTTATGATCCTAAGAGTGGCTCAAAGATTGTTGAATACCAACAAGTTAAATCAACCGAAAGTATGGTAGCTGAGTCGCCTATACCATACGGAGCAGAAAAAGAATAATGAAGGAGGCGCAGCATGAGCGATAATTTATCTAAAACTGTACACGGAGATTTTGATGCGGTATTTTGTGAAGTAACACAATCAAGTCCGGTATCGTGGATAACGCAGGGTGAGCTGCGCCTTTTTCACATGAATATACGCAATAATAAATTTAATCCGGAAGAGATGAAGAAGCTCCTTTATAGAAATATTGGAGATTATGTGTTTTCTCGTGCCAAAATTGAGCATTTTAAAGTAAACGGGGACGCATATGCAATTGTATCGCAGGCATTGAGAGTGCTTCGGAAGAATGGTGGAGCAGACATAAAGGGTACAGGCTCCGAGCTGGGAGAACTGTTACTATATTCATTTTTAGAGGAAAAACTAAAGGCACCTAAGTTAATGAGCCGGGTGGAGTTATCTACTGACGCTAAGCAGTATGCAAGTTCATGTGATGGAATCCATCTGCTGACAAGTGGTGTGTCCGGGGTGCCATATCATCAGGTAGTATTTGGAGCTTCAAGTATCGTTGGGGATCTAACATATGCAATTGATGCGGCCTTTGAGAGCATTGTCGAAATAGAAAAGAATGAAGATAAAGAATTGCATATGGTTGACAATGTCATTTTTGACAGACTCCTAAATGATGACGAAGTTGAACTCGCTAAACAGATTTTTATTCCTTCGCCTAATCCAACGGTCAATTATAATACTTCATATGGTATTTTCTTGGGTTATACAATTGGATTGGACCCGAATCAATATAGCATCGCAGAGTTTCCAGGAATAGTTGAGGAAAAAATGCAGGAGGATATTCGGCGTAATATTGACTATATTCTCCAGAAAATCAGTGACAATAATTTGAATTTGCATTCATTCTATTTCTATGTTCTGCCTTTTAATGATGGTGAAACGGATAAGAAGGATATCATGGAAGCGGTATTGAAAGGAGATGTTGACCTATGAACGATAAGAAAACATTAGGTGAAGCTATATTTGTCGACATCGAAAGCAATGCCTACTTAAATGAACTTCATGAGAATATCCTGTTTAATTACGCATTAAAACTTTTTCAGATGCAAGGTGGGCAAAGAGAATATAATCTGAAGGATGCACTCAGATTTGCAGATTTACTGTCAAAATCTACTCATCCGACCAATAGCGATAGTCATAAGATGTGGGCTCAGGAGTTAATTATTCTTTTAAATGAGTTGCACCCAGAAGACGTATTGGTAAAGCTATACGCCGGTTCTGTTTTTTCGAGTGCTGGTAATCATCAAGGGGTGCAGATTATCAACTCTGAATATCAGGATATCAATGTGTTTGAGAAGATATTCGAACAATTCAGAAATGATTATTTGACGATTCCAGCAGCACCGGAAATGAAGTTTTTCAGTGCTCAAAAAGAAGCATATGATCATTTGACAGATCCATGTTTTAGTTATTCTGGTCCAACATCAATGGGAAAGTCTTTTATAATGAGAATGTTTATCAAAGACGAAATTTTGCATGGAGCGAAGAAAAACTATGCGCTTATAGTGCCGACCAAAGCACTAATCAATGAAGTCCGGTCTAAAATAATTAACGATCTGGAAGATAACCTTAAACGGTGTAATTATAGAGTTGTAACTGCGGCAAGCGACATCGCACTGGAAGAAAATCATAATTTTATTTTTGTACTTACTCCAGAACGTTTGCTTTATTTGCTAATTAGCAATCCGTCATTGGAAGTGGATTATCTATTTGTTGATGAAGCACATAAACTTTCAGGAAAAAATAGCAGAGGTCCATTCTACTATAAAGTAGTTGATATGCTGTTGCAGAAGGAGAAGAAACCTCATTTTATTTTTGCATCACCGAATATTCCTAATCCACAGGTTTATTTACGATTAATGAATGAAGCCATTGAAAGCAGTGATGAGAGTAAACTGGCTACTACATATTCTCCGGTTGTGCAGATAAAGTTTCTTATGGATCTTATCAATAATAATATTTCGGTCTATAACGAGCGAACAAATCATCGTATTCAGATTGCTGCTATAAAAAAGTCGGATGTCACTCTTAATGATATGCTGTTATTGTTTGAAGGAAAAAATCTACGATTACCGCCAGAGAAGCGCAGTCAAACTATTGTATATTACAATGGTCGTGCAAAGGCAATAGCTGCAGCAAGGAGCTTTGCTGAATCAAGAGGTATTCTTGATAAGAATGATCCGGAACTAGATTCACTTTCAAAAGATATTATGCAGGAAGTGCACGGAGATTATTATCTCGCCAGTATGATAAAGAAGGGCGTAGCTTATCATATTGGGTATTTGCCTGCTTCCATACGTACTCGTATAGAAGATTTGTTTCAAAAGGGAAATATCACCATAATGTTTTGCACAAGCACACTTCTTGAGGGTGTTAATTTACCTGCAGATAATCTTTTTATTACAGACAATAAAATTTTTAGAAGAAAAATGAATCCGGTGGATTTTAGGAACTTGATTGGTCGAGTTGGTCGTATCAGCTATAACCTATATGGAAATGTATTTTTTGTTTCAGATGAAAAGTCTGTATCATCGGAAAGCTATATTGAGATGCTTCAAGAGCCGATACCGGAACAAGAACTGTCAATTGAAAGCAATCCGCAAGCTCTCAAACGAGTAGAAAAGAAGTATATTGCAGAAATCCTTAAGAGTGGTAGCTCGGAAATTCCAAAGCGTAGAGAGGACCAGTCAGAAGAATCCTATGTAATGATGCGCAAGTTTGGCCTTATACTTTTAAGAGATATTATGGAAGAACGTGATAGCCTTGTACATAGGGAGTTTTCAGATTTCCTAACAGTAGAGGATGAGCAACAGATTAGAGAAAAGTTCAATAGTTCACCTACATTGCCGGATGATGATATTAATACTTCTGTAGACCAGACCAAGAGGCTAATTATAGCCATTAAGAACGGGTTGGAATATCCGTCTTCTAAAAATGGCTTCAAATATGATGACATCATTGACTTTTTCAACAAGCTCTCAAAAATATTTGACTGGCCTATTTACGAGAAATCGACACTTGGAAACGAATCAAAGAGAAAATGGTATGCAGTAATACTGTCGCAATGGATGGAAGGCTCTGGACTGAGTTACATCATGCAGAGAGCAATTGATTATCATAAGCAACATCCGGAGAATTTTTGGGTGTCAGCATACCAGCCACCAACTATTTATAATGATAACTCGAAGGAACACAGGAATGTAGTGTTTGCTGATACGCTAGAGGCTATTGAAAATATTGTGCTTTTTAGTATTTCAAACTATTTTCTGAGGTTTTCTAACGAATATAAAAAGATTCATGGTGTCGATGAATTTGATAATAACTGGTATGAATATGTCGAGTTTGGAACCACAAATCCATTAACGATTTTGTTGCAGCGAAATGGCTTTTCAAGAGAGTCAGCAACTTTTATCAAAAAACATAAAGACGAGTATGTGGCCCATGATGGAAGCACTGATGAGTTAAGACTACGCTTATCTTTGTTGGATTGTGGAAACACGAGTGTGATGACAGAAGCAGCAAGTATTAGGTTTAATGCTCCGAAACTGTTTCTGGAGGAGGATGCCTAATGAAGAAAATTGAAGGTTCGCCTAAGAATCTAAAACAATTATTACAGAATACAAAATATTCTATTCACTATTATCAGCGTGAATATATGTGGCAGCGTAAGCACATAGAAGAATTGATTGATGACCTTACATCAGAATTCTTGGAATATTATAAAACAGATGATCCAAGACAAGCTGTAGCTGATTATGGCGCATATTTCATGGGCTCCATTGTTCTGGCAGGAAGAGAAAATGCGATTATTGATGGTCAGCAAAGATTTTCGTCTTTGACACTATTGCTGATGTATCTTAATAACAGATTAAAGACTATCGGCCAGAGTTATAACATGATTGAGACTATGATTTTCTCAGAATCCTTCGGTACTAAGTCTTTCAACATCAATGTTGATGACCGTCAGGATTGTATGAATGCAATTTTCAACGATACTGATTTTGATACTACCGGTGCCGGAGAGTCTGTAAAGAACCTTTATGGTCGATATCAGGATATTCAGGATGTTTTTCCTGCTGATATTACAGATGATATGTTATTGCATTTCTGTGATTGGGTTGCGGAGAAAGTATTCTTTATTGAGATTGTTGCAACAACTGAGCAAGATGCTCATAAAGTATTTGTTACTATGAACGACCGTGGTTTGAGCCTTACATCTACAGAAATGTTAAAGGGTTATATTCTTTCGGAAATTAAATCCGATTCTTCTCGTGAAAAGATGAATGGTATTTGGAAAGATAAAGTTCTTACATTAAAGAAAGATGACGACAAGGGCGATGAGACATTTATTAAAGCTTGGCTTAGAGCACACTACGCGG
>ULMP01037891.1_pt1 | contig 12594 bp, 13 predicted proteins | sample 1951681 | NCBI WGS metagenome assembly ULMP01 (sample SAMEA4835553, study PRJEB28245) | human gut metagenome | biome: gut microbiome; material: fecal sample | place: Denmark | collected 2008 | reverse complement strand
CATCGGCAGCCTGACTGCCGCTGATGCGGACAATGCCTATGCCCCCTTCACCGGGAGCAGTGGCTATGGCTGCAATGGTTGTTTCTTCGTACATATAAAGCTCCTTAAGGAAAATAGATTGAAATTTATATATTTATTGTAACAGAGTAGGGCAACATTTTCACGAAGGAAATGGAACCATGCCAAAAGGGCTGTGGGAAATGATGGGCACCGAGCCCTCTTCGCCCCACTGTCATTTCAACGAAGCGGAGTAGCAAAATCTCACTCTCCCATGGTATGCAGCATAGCGACCGGAGATCTCTCGACTCAGCGTCTCAATAGCCCCCGAGGTCTTTATCCCCATACCGCCATGTCCCTCGCTCGAGATGACTGTGGCGGCAGGCAGCATACGGTCATTTCAAAGGGGCAAATGACAGAAACGCCGACTCGCCACTTCGTCATTTCGACCGAAGCGAAGCGAAGTGGAGAAATCTCACGCCTCAAATGACAGAAACGCCGCCTCCCACTCGTCATTTCGACGAAAGCAGAGCAGCTAAATCTCACTTCCCCATAGTACACGCGCATGGCGGCAGGCGGCCCGTCATCACAGGGCCATCATAAAAGGGCTGTGAGAAATGATGTACATTTCCCACAGCCCCTTCTGTCAGTCAGCGGATATTCTTATTTCAGTACCTGACGCAGCATCCAGATTTCCTTGTAGAAGCTTTCGATGTAGTCGTCCATGAGAGCGCTGGTGAGGTAGTCGCCGCTTTCGTCAGCTGCCTTCTTCACAGCCAGCACGTCGTCACGAAGGAGTTCGAAGTCCTTCAGGGTGGAAGCGAAGGCTTCTTCCGAGGTGACTTCTTTGTTTTCCGCTTCTTCTACAGAAGTGAGGGCCAGGAATCCTTTCATGGTGGATTCCGGTTTCAGGGACCGCTTCAGCATATCCTCTGCCACGCCGTCTACCATGCCGGCGATCATGTCATAGTAGCTTTCCAGCTTCGGATGATCGTCGAAGAAATGGTAGCCCTTCAGGTACCAGTGATAGCTCTGCAGTTTGTGGTATTCCACCACCAGGTCAGCCAGTAATTTGTTCAGTAATTTTTCCATGATAGTTCCTCCTTATAATAAGATGAATTTTGAATACTTTTCTTTGGAAATCATATCTATTTACCTCGATTTCTGATATAATTATATCGTCAGAAATGAAATAAAAATAGCAAAATTATCTTTATTTTTATAAGGATTTTCCAAATCGAGGTGTACTATGAAATCTTACTCCCTCATTCCCGGCACCCCTTCTGTCATAGGTACGGAAACGAAGACCCTCTATGCCGAACGGGAGGGAAAGGGCCGGAAAGGCACCCTCCTCACCCACTGGCATGAGGAAGCAGAGTGTCTCACCCTTCTTTCAGGGGCCCTGGAATTTCAAATCAATGAGGCCGTCATCACCCTTCATGCCGGAGACACGCTCCTTCTCTTCCCCAATGTAATCCACCGGAACGGTAGGGAAGCGGAAGGAACCACCCTGATCCGGGTGCTGGTGAACCAGGAGGTAATGACGGCGGACCAGGAAATCCGAAGCCGCCTCATTCATCCCTTTTTAGACAGCCGCCGGTCCGATTTTCTGTACATTCCTGCCTCTCAAAAAGGGGCCGGGGAGATTTCTTCCCTCATGGAGGACATTGAAAAGGCAGGCCAGCACAGGGATCCGCTGGGCCGCCTGCAGGTCATTGCCTTCCTCCACCTTCTCCTGTATCGTCTCTGCACCCTGTTTCCTGTGGAAGAAAAGGCCATCCCTCTGCCCTCTCCTTCCGACCGAGCCGTGCTGAAGGACATGGCCGACTTTATCCGCCGCCATTACGGAGAAAAAATCACCCTGGATGAAATCGCCGCCGCCGGAAAGGTATCCCGCAGTAAATGTTCCTCCATATTCAAGACCTACATGGGTTCCTCACCCATGGATTACGTCAATGAGTACCGCCTTTCCGTGAGCCGCACCCTTCTGGAATACCAGGACACGCCCATTGCGGACATTGCCTATGCCTGCGGCTTTTCCAGCCAGAGCTACTTTGCCAAACTGTTCAGCCGCAGCTTCCACATGACGCCCAGGGATTTCCGCGCCGCCTGCCGAAAGGCCGGATAGAAGACAGGATAGATGATGAAATCAAAAATACCAGCGAAAAAGCACCGGAATTCCGGTGCTTCCCTGACAGCCGTATTTATTTCTTCATAGCCGCGTCGTACAAACTTTCTCCTTATGTAAGATACCAGTTGGTATCGCACTAACTGTTTTCATGTTCTGTTCACCATCTCCAGCGTTGCATCATAAATTGCTTCTTCAAGTGTATCTGGAGCAGCAATTCGCTCTTGACCTAAGACTCTCGCGACCATATGCTCTTTAAATTTAACATTAGCCTCATACTTGATTGAACGATTATTTGCATAGATTGATTTTAAGTAAACATGAACAATCTGTTTATCATGATTATAGATAAACACATCAGTGCAAATATATTCCATCCCCAATCCAACCCTAGAGTTAATGGTTTTTAAATATTTCCAAGTATGTTTCTTGCTCCCTAATATCGGCTTGAGATTCAATACTTCACAAGCAAGATTAGCTTCTTTCTCGCCATTGCTATCTGGACTAATTAAAATATGTCCTCTCCGGTAACCGTTTATCTCTGCATGGTTATCCCCCGGACCTTCTTTCACTTCATAAATCTGAGCTAATGTTCTTTGATGAATATTAGCCTTGTATTCTTTTAAAAAACTTTCTCCTTCTTTAGGCACAAACTTTATCCAATAAGTAATATCTCCCGTCTTTTGATTATAAGTGGCAGTATTCTTATCGAGCCAAGTATCATTGTTTCCCTCCACACGAATCCATCTTGAATCATCAGCATATGCTTCTGTAACCATAAACAAAGCAGAGATTATTAAAAGAATAATTTTCTTTATCATAATTCATCCTACCTCCACTTCTTTTAACATTTCATAGACTCCCTTTAGTTGGAATCTAGTTTGCGTACAAATAAGCAATCCCCCCTGGCAGTTGGTCATAGACCATGTACACATTAATCCCATACCAATATTCCGGAAGCCACAAGTTCACCAACTACAATCTTTATACTTGAACGATTTCTGTGCCCCATTCACCCTCCGTAAATTCTTATACCAACCAATGATAAACATATCAAACTTCAGGATTGCACATCGAATTTAGAGTGTAAGTTATTCAACTTGCCACAAAAACCGTTGCCAAGAAAATGTCATAATATCAAACCCAATATGTAACACTAGATTGACCATTATAATTCAAGAAAGTCGTTGTGTAGTTACTTTTTACATCATTTAATGATTCCCCCTAACAAGGTTTAGCATAGCCTGCCGATTCATTGGGGTATGCCTTTACAAAAGAGAAAGAAATTAAAAGAAATAATAAAATCAATAAAAGGATCTGCCAAAATATTTAGAAAAGACTAAATTAGCATAAGTTCCCCCAGGCGTATCAGCAGAAACATCAAATGTATCTTGGCGGCCAATTACATATAATAAGCAACCATCTTCTGAATACGTTTTCATCTCATTAATGCTCAAAGAAACTTTCTTTGTATCGTAATTGTACATAAATACATTTTCACATAATAGATAAGTATTATTGGAGTAGTCCCATATAGCATTCATAACTTTTAAAGCATAATATGGCGGTTCATTTCTTGTACATTCTATAGAACTTTCATCAAGATAGTAGGAAAAATGCTCATCCTCTCTATATTTATAATAATTGAGATTACAGTCAAAAGAATTTGCATGGACTAAAGATTGAATTCCGCTAAAAATAATTGCAAAAGAAAATATGATTGCAATCATTCTTCTTGCTCTATTCATTTGGCTACTCCCCCTTGCAAAGCAGGAACTTCGGCAGATATCTCTATTATCTGTATCAGTTTCCTATTTACCATTTTCTAACTTTTAAGAATTTTTTATTATACTAAGCGTCTACACATAAAAAGTTTGTATTTCTCAAGCTGACTAACATCACTTGAGGAAGATACCGCTTTTTCATTTTTATCATTGATTTTTCCTATTAAGGTATTCAATATAATCGGGTTCAAGCTTTATATAGCAGCAACCAGATGCACCAGAAGTCAAACGATACGGCTGGAATACAATACAGATCACACCGTCACCCATCAAAAAGTAGTTATCAGGTACTGACTTGATATCGGAAGCTCTCAGCCAATCGTATTTTAATAAATTTCCCCTTTGGTCATAACTATGTCCCCATTTATATTCCACCAAGTCATCTTTTGTTACATGAACATAATTTTCAAGAGGGATTCTAGCCCCCGTATGCTTATCATAGACGAGGTCAAAACTTCTTGTGTGATTGCCATTACCGCCATATGGTTGACGTAGCTGGTAGATAGAGATTGATAGAATATCATTATCTTCATAATGCACCGTGTAGCGTTCATTGCAGATATAATATTTTCCCTTTTGGAAATCGTCTCTAAGCTGTTCACGATAGTTATCCAAATCAGCATTAATAGCATCTTGTGCAGAAACTTCCTCACCAATGGAAACGATTGGGTAGATTATATCCCAGTTTGTAGCTGATTCTTGTCCACTAGTCACTTCAGCAAAAGAAGTCATAGAAAACATAAACGCAGAACCCGCAAGGGCAAGGACACATAATATTTTCTTCATTTTTTACCCCCAGTGGCTAATAATTTTTCTACTTTTAATAATCTTATCTATAACCGGACAATCAAATGTCATCAGCTAATCTCACGTTAAATTACACAGATAAATACATAGCTTCTAATGCCATCATACGCATTAACTACTACTTTTAATTTAAATTCTTTTACACCTTTATTCTATCGCTGCTTAAATTGATAGTATACCCCTGTTCCTATTTGATATTAACCATGATACTCGCTATGATTTATTGTAATAAAGAGATACTCCAAAGGAGCTTTTCTCCACAAAGTTACTTTTTTCTCACATGCTCCGCAACATAAGATACACTAACTTTGCTACAGTTTAAGTTTCTTCCTTTCTATCCACTCCACTTTCGAATATACCGTATACTTCCAATAACCTGCAAAGCACAAAATTCCAAGAGACACATTCAAAAAGGCTATGAAGAAATGGCAATCATTTCTTCATAGCCTTTTTTATTCTTTTTTCAGCCCGCCATGAAGTTTCATCTTCCTGGCACGGCAGGCAGGACATTCCCCGTCCCCGCCGCCGCAGCAGCCGCCGCCGCCCAGGGTGACCCAGTAAATATGACGGCAGGCCAGAACGAAGCCGATGGCAATGACAGCCAGAACTGCGTAAGTGCCAATACTCATGGATATCCTTCCTTTCTTCGGGAATAGGGATTCCCGCAGCATTTTTATGATTTTACGCCTTGGCGCCGGCGCCTTCTACCCCTTCATCTTTGACCTTTGGTGCCGGACGAAGGATGAAGTAGAGGCCCACAAGGCAGAGGGCGATGGCCAGAATCTGGGCAAAGCCGAAGGCAAATCCGTAGAAGAGCCAGCCGCCCAGGTTGTAGGCAATGAAGGCCAGGGAGTAGCCCAGGATGACCTGGAAGCCGATGGCCAGGGCTGCCCATTTCCTGTCGCCCATTTCCCTGGCAATGGTGGCCATGGCCACGATGCAGGGCGGGTCGAAGAGGTTCAGAATCATGTAGGAGAAGGCGGCAATGGGTGTAAACATACCGGAAATGCCAGCCATCACAGCTTCATCTTCTGCATCCTTGGCTACACCGTTCAGCACAGCCAGGGTGCCGATGGCGTCTTCCTTTGCCATTTCTGCAGAGATGACGGCCACAGCGCCTTTCCAGTCGCCCAGGCCCAGAGGAGCGAAGATCCAGGAAATCAGATGGCCGAAGCCTGCCAGCATGGAGTCTTCAATGTCATCTACCATATCCATGGTGATGTTGAAAGAGGAGAAGAACCAGATGATCACGCATACAGCGAAAATGATGGTGCCTGCTTTAATGATGAAGCCCCGGGCTCTTTCCCACATATGAATCAGTACGCCCTTCATGGACGGAATGTGGTAAGCCGGCAGTTCCATGACGAAGGGAGCCGGGTCGCCGGCAAAGATGGATGTTTTCTTCAATGCAATGCCTGCCAGCACGATGACGGCAATGCCCAGGAAGTACATGGACGGTGCCATGAGCACGGAGTCCGGGAAGAAAGTGGAGGTAATCATGGCAATGATAACGGCCTTGGCGGAGCAGGGGATGAAGGTGCAGAGCATGATGGTCATGCGGCGGTCCCGCTGGTCCTCAATGGTCCTTGTAGCCATGACTGCCGGCACGCCGCAGCCGCTGCCCACCAGGATAGGAATGAAGGATTTACCGGAAAGTCCAAATTTCCTGAAAATCCTGTCCATAATGAAGGCTACCCGGGCCATGTATCCGGAATCTTCCAGAAGGGAGAGAAAGAAGAAAATACTTAAGATCTGGGGCACGAAGCCAAGCACCGTGCCTACGCCGCCGATGATGCCATCTACCAGAAGACTTTCCAGCCAGTCCGGCGCTTCAATGGCTTCCAGCAGGTCCGATGCGGCGTCAGTAACGATGCCGCCGAAGAAATCATCATTCACCCAGTCTGTCACCGGTCCGCCGATGAGGGAGCAGGAAATGAAATAGACTGCCGTCATAATGAGGAAGAAAATCGGCAGGGCCAGGATACGGTTTGTCACCACCCGGTCGATCTTATCGGAAACGGTCATGGTGTGGGCCGCGGTCTTTCTCTTCAGTACGCCGTCAATAATTTTGGCAATATAGGCATACCGCTGGTTGATGATAATGGATTCGGAATCGTCATCCAGTTCATCTTCGCAGTCCTTGATATGGCCTTCCAGATGGCTCATGGTTTTGGGGTCCAGCTGCAGGGCGCCGGTGGCATCTTCGTCCCGTTCAAATACTTTGATGGCATACCAGCGCAGGAATCGGTCCTCCACCTTCGGTGCAATGGTTTCTTCGATATGGGCAATGGCATGCTCCACGCTGCCGGTGAATACGGAAGGCAGGTGAACTGTTCTTTTGGCTTTCGCCGCGGCCATTGCCTTTTCTGCCGCTTCCATGCAGCCCTTTCCCTGGAGGGCGGAAATTTCCACCACTTCACAGCCCAGTTCTTCTGCCATCTTTTTCACGTCAATGGTGTCCCCGTTCTTTTTCACCAGGTCCATCATGTTCACTGCCATCACCACAGGCAGTCCAATTTCAATGAGCTGGGTGGAAAGATAGAGGTTTCTTTCCAGGTTCGTGCCATCGATGATGTTCAGAATGGCATCAGGCTGTTCATTGACCAGGTAGTTTCTGGCCACCTTTTCTTCCATGGTGTAGGGAGAAAGGGAATAAATACCGGGCAGGTCCTGGATAATCACATCTTTGTGTCCCTTCAGGATGCCGTCCTTCTTTTCTACTGTAACGCCGGGCCAGTTTCCCACATACTGGGAACTGCCGGTGAGTTCATTAAATAAGGTCGTTTTACCGCAGTTCGGGTTGCCCGCCAGGGCAATTCTGATAGCCATACCAGCTTCTCCTCTCATTTTTTGATTATGGTTCTACTTCTACAGCTTCCGCTTCATTTTTACGAATGGAAAGTTCATAGCCTCTGACCGTAAGCTCCACCGGATCTCCCAGCGGCGCCACCTTGCGTACATACACTTCCGTACCCTTGGTGATGCCCATATCCATAATGCGGCGGCGGAGAGGTCCTTCGCCGTGAATCCGCTTCACCAGGGCTTTGGCGCCTACCGGTACATCTCTTAATGTTTTCATCTGTTATCCCTCTTTCAGTAAAATATCTTCTGTGCCATGGATCGATCCAGAGCCACCCGGCTGCCTTTCACCTGGACAATCAAGTTTCCCGCCATATGACTCACAATCAGAACCGGTGAATCTACTACGAACCCCAGTTCCGCCAGATGCTGACGCACATCATCCCGCCCGCCTATGCGGCGGATGGTGACGGTTTCCCCTTCTTTGGCAAAAACAAGAGGCATCATACCCTTCACCCCATTTCTTTCAGGAAAGAGAAGCCCTGATAGAGGCCGCACCGCTTTCCGCTATTTGATAATTCTTTTCGTTATCGCAGACATATAATAAGCCGCCCATAACCTATTAGTCAATATGCCAAAATATTTTTACATGGTATGCCGTATTTATATTTTTTAAGTTACTTTTGATAATTAGGAAATTATTAATTGTAGAATTTGCTAAAATTTAAATACTCTATATTTAATTTAATAAATTCGATATGCTGAATGTATAGTTAAGATAGGCCAGCAAAATTTCCTCCCTGCCTGCCACGTAATCTTGGAATTTCTCCAATAAAAAAAGCGCCCCTTGGGGGAGCGCGCTTTCCTTTTCTTATTTCCTTATGATTTTCTTGGCGAAGATTTCCGCATCCAGAAGGTCCTTCCGGTCCGGATGGCCTCTATGGAAGAAGAGGAACTGTCCGTGACAGTGGAAGGTCCTGGTGTCCATGGGAATCCCCTTCTTTTCCAGGAGCTTTCTCACCTCTTCATCGCTCTTTCCGCCGCCCATCATGGCAGTGCTGAAAAAAACGGCCTTGCCCACCTTGTCCGGCGAAAGGCTTTCGATGAAATCCTTCACATGGCTGTCAATATGACCTTTGTAAATGCCGCTGCCGATAAAAAGGAGGTCCACCCTCTTGTCCAGGGGCTTATCTGTGGTTTCCGCCCTTTCTCCCGCTTCCCGGGCAATGGCTCTGGCTGCTTTTTCCGTGGAACCGCCGCGGCTGTAATAACGAACTGCAATTCTCATAGTATCCCTTCTTACTTCTTGATTCTTTTATAGGTGCAGAAATCATGGGGAATGTCCCCCGGTACTGCTTCTTTTTCCACCAGTTCCCATTCCTTCCCGTCAAAATCGGGGAAAAAGGCATCGCCCTCATAGGATTTCCGGATTTCCGTAATATAGAGGGTATCGGCATAGGGAAGCATTTCCTTGTACATATGCTCGCCGCCGATGACGAAATTTTCATCCTCCGGCAGGGCGGAGAGGAGCTCCTCCACGCTGTGGAAAAGGCGCACCCCTTCCGGCGCTTCATAGTCCCTGCTGCCTGTGAGCACATAGTGCACCCGTCCCGGCAGCACTTTGGGCAGGCTTTCAAAGGTCTTCCGGCCCATGATGATGGCATGACCCATGGTGAGGGATTTGAACCGCTTCAAATCATCGGACAGATGCCAGATCAGGCGGTTGTCCTTCCCGATGACTCCGTTTTCCGCTCGGGCCACAATGATGGAAAGGCTCATACCGATACCTCCATGGCGATTTTGTCGTGATGTTTATAATTTTCCAGCACAATGTCTTCGGGCTGGAAATCATAGAAATCGTGAATTTCCGGATTCAGCACCAGCTTCGGCGCTTCATAGGCCTCAGGCAGGCGCTTCAGCTGCATCTGCAGAGCCTCCGCATGGTTTTCATAAATATGGGCGTTATTGATGACATGGGTGAAAAGGCCGGGCTTAAGGCCGCTCACCTGGGCAATCATGCAGATCAGGGCTGCATACTGGGCCATGTTGAAAGGCACTCCCAGGCCCATATCGCCGCTCCGCTGCACCAGCATGCAGTTCAGCTTCCCTTCATCGGACACATCCCACATGGTAAGGAAGGCGCAGGGATAGAGAGCCATGTCCGGCAGGTCACCGGCGTTCCAGAGATCCACCACCATGCGGCGGCTCTGGGGATCCTCCTTCAGTGTCTTCAGCAGGGTGTCCACCTGGTGATACTTGGCCAGCTGGTAGCCGTAGGCCTTGCCGATGGTGCCGTCTTCCCTCATCCATTCGTCCCAGATATGGCAGTTCCATTTCTGGAGAAGCCGCACATCGTTGGACTGCTTCTGCCATATCCAGAGGATTTCCTTCACCGCCGTCTTAAAAGCCACGAATTTGGTGGTGAGGATAGGAAATTCCTTTTCCAGGTCAAACTGCATGATCTGGTGGGGCAGCTTGTAGGCCGGCATACCGGTGCGGTTCTGTCCCAGCTTTCCCTTTTCCAGGATATTCTTTACAATTCCCAGGTATTCTTTATCTGCAAGGCTCATAGGTCCTCCTTTGTGATGGTTATATAGAAAGTTTCACTTTCCTGTTTCTAGTTGTATCTGCATTTTTTAAGGCTGACAGCACCCACCGGAATGATGCGCCCTCTCAGCAGCTTCTTATCTTTTTATAAGTTTCCAGGGCTTTCCTGAATTCCGCCGCATCCCTTTCGGAAAGGGATGAAAGCACGGAGCTGTCGCCGGAAGCAAGGCGGTGAAGGCTTTCGTCGGAGAAGAAGGCATCCCCCTTCCTCCCGCCTGCCAGCCGGTCCCTTACCTTTTTCAGGAAGAGGAAACAGGCACTCTGCCTGATATCCGCTGGCACCGGCGCGGCCGTCGGCGTACTGTTTCCCAGCAGACGAAGGAAGGGCATGCCGTAGGCCGCTGCCTTTTTAGAGCCGATGCCCCGGATGCGCTTTAATTCCTCCAAAGTCCCGGGCCGCTGGAGCACCATGGAAGAAAGGATTTCATCGGAGAAAATAGACTTGGGCGCCTTGTGCACCTCGCCGGCCATACGGCGCCGCAGATTTTTCAGCTCCTCCAGAAGGGCGCTGTCCTCATGACTGTCCGTTTCCTCTTCCTTTTCTTCCTCCTCATTCTGATCCAACAGCACTTCCAGGAACCGGGCGCCGTACTTTTCCAGCTTGAAGGCGCCCACGCCATGCACCTTTCCCATGTCTTCCAGGTTCTTTGGCTTCACCGCCGCCATATCTTCCAGAGTGGCATCGGAAAATACCACAAAAGGCGGTACCTGTTCTTCCCTGGCAATAAGGGTGCGCAGCTTTCTGAGTTTTTCGAAAAGGCCGCCCCGCCGGACCGGATTCCGATCGATTTTCTTTTCCACCGCCGCGTCGGCCATGACGCTTTCAGCGCCGAAGGCAAGGCCGTATACCTTTTCCCTGCCTGCAAGCACCTGCCAGGCTTTGTCGGTGAGCGTCAGCACCGCATAGGGCTCCCCTTCCCGCCGGAGATAGCCGTCGGCGATGAAATTATTCAATGCGCTCTTGATGTGGGACGCCTTTTCAAAGGACAGTTTCCCGTAGGTCGGCGTATCCTCCAGTTTCCTTTCCACAATCGCACGGGAATGGCTGCCATGAAGTACGTCGGCAATGAGGGAGGCGCCGAACCTTTCATGAAGGGAGCGGATGGTTTTGAAAACCAGCACCGCCATATCGGTGATATCCACCCTGCCTTTCCCGCTTTCGCAGTTGCCGCAGTGGCCGCAGGGTTCTGTCACCTTTTCGCCGAAATAGGCAAGGATGAAATTCCGAAGACAGGAGGTGGTCTGGCAGTAATCCACCATGGCGTTCAGCCGGTGGTAGTCCATTTTCCGCTGGTCCTCATCCTGATTTCCCTGTTCGATGAGGTATCGCTGGATGCCGGCATCCTGTCCGCTGTAAAGAAGGATGCACTCGGACTTGGCCCCGTCTCTGCCGGCCCTGCCGGCTTCCTGATAGTAGGCTTCCAGACTTTTGGGCATCTGGTAATGAATCACATAGCGCACATTGCTTTTGTCGATGCCCATGCCGAAGGCATTGGTGGCCACCATGACCGTCACATTATCAAAGGAAAAATCTTCCTGGGCCTGGCGGCGGTCTTCATCCTCCATGCCTGCGTGGTAGCGGCCCGCATTGATGCCCCGCCGGCGGAGCAGGTCATACACCGTATCCACCGCTTTCCTGGTGGCGCAGTAAATAATACCGCTTTCCTTCTTGTGACTCTTCACATAGCGAAGGATGAAATCCTCCTTCGCTGCCCCCTGGATAACCCGGAAAGACAGGTTCGGCCTGTCCAGTCCCGTGCGGAACACCCGGGCCTTCTCCAGTCCCAGGCTCTCCTTCATGTCCGCCTCCACCAGCGGCGTGGCCGTGGCGGTAAAGGCGGTCACCACCGGACGGCGGGGAAGGGAATCAATGAAATCTTTGATTTTTCGATAGGAAGGACGGAAATCGTGGCCCCACTGGGACACGCAGTGGGCCTCGTCAATGACGATCATGGAAAGAGGCACCTGGGCCAGGCACTGGGTGAAATAGGAAGGCTCCAGCTTTTCCGGCGCCATGTAGAGGAGCTTGATCTTCCCCCGGTACAGATTCCGGAGGCGCTCGATGGACTCTTCATAGGGAATGGTGCTGTTCACAAAGGATGCCGGAATCCCCTGCTCCGTCAGCGTCTCCACCTGGTCCTTCATGAGGGAAATCAAGGGCGAAATGATGATGGTGCCGTGGGGAAAAAGGAGGGCGGGAATCTGGAAGCAGATGGATTTTCCTGCTCCTGTAGGCATGATGGCCATCACATCTTCTCCTTTGACAATGGCATCAATCACTTCCCGCTGCCGGGGCCGGAAAGCGTCATAGCCGAAGTATCGCTTCAACACATCAGAAGGTCCCATGTTTTCCTCCTCTCCTTTGCTTTATGTATCGTTATAATTATATCATATGCGGCGCTCTTTCAAGGGCACTAAGTGACACTACGGTGCTTACCTGTATTCCCGAAGGTTGATGTGCACATCCTGCAT
>ULMP01023214.1_pt1 | contig 13012 bp, 15 predicted proteins | sample 1951681 | NCBI WGS metagenome assembly ULMP01 (sample SAMEA4835553, study PRJEB28245) | human gut metagenome | biome: gut microbiome; material: fecal sample | place: Denmark | collected 2008 | reverse complement strand
GATAACGCTAGTACTTTCTTTTCATTTGATTTTTGCATAACGATACATCTCCTATAAGTATATAGGTATTATTAATACCTTACGTATTTTATGTTACCAAATTTTTATAGGTATTGTCAATACCTATTTTGGAATATGAAATAACTAATCTTATATAATTGTTTTAACAGGTGAAAGTATGGAAATAAATGCTAATAAATATGATGCTAAAGATATAATTAAAATAATGCGTGATTCAACAAATATGACCCAAAAAGAATTTGGAAATCTTGTAAATAAATCTTCAGAATGGGTAAAAGCTAATGAATGTGGAAAAACTAATTATTATTTTAAGGATTTGTTAGAATTAGCTAAAAAATGTAATATTGAAATAATAATTCGACAAAAATAGATGTTTAATAACATTTATTTTTTTTATTTACATAAACTACAGTAAGGTGATAGTATGTTTGGGACAAATACTATAGGAAGTGCATTTTCCTTAACTAAAATACTCGGCGGAATATCTAAAGGTCTAACGATTGCTAATCAAGTAATACCTCTTTATCAACAAGCCAAGCCAATGATTCAAAATGCCAGAAAAGTTATGAGTGTATTGAAGGAATTTAATAAACCTAGTAACAGTGTAACTAATAAAACTACAGTTGAAGTAACTCCAAAAGAAAAAACTGAACCAACAAAAGTTCAGTCTAGTAATTCACCGGTATTTTTTCAATAAGATTATTTAGAATTTTAATATAATCCAGAAATAACTTATTATGGGATTTATTATATAAATCTTGGTATTTTTCTTTTAAATAATTAAAGTAATCTATATTGTTACTCTTACCAAATAATAATTCGGAATTTGTTAATGTTTCTTTTTCTTTAATATATTTTATAATAATATAATAATGTTTTTTATCTTTTATTGCAATTTCTTTGGCTATTTTATAGTTTAAACTATTTAAGTATTTACGTAATTCATAATGGTCATTATTACTTTGTATAATTAAGGTATTGGGAATATTGGAATTATTTAAAATAGTTTTTATTGTATGGGCACCCATGCCAGCGATGATAGCTATATCGAATGTCTTTTTAATATTGTTAAAGCCATTTGATAGTATTAAAGGAATTTTATTTTCTAAATTATATTTTTTTAAATTTTCATAACTTGATTTTAAAACTCTAGGTGAAACATCGCTAGCTGTTATATTATTTGTGATATTGTTTTGATATAAATAAATTGGTAAATAAGCATGATCTGTTCCAATATCAATAACATTCGAATTTTTGGGAACTAAATCAGCAATGGTTTTAAGCCTTAGCGATAACATTATTCCTCAAGGAAGTCTCTTAGTTTTTTAGCTCTAGAAGGGTGTCGCAATTTTCTTAAAGCTTTAGCTTCAATTTGTCTTATTCTTTCACGAGTTACATTAAACTTTTTGCCTACTTCTTCAAGAGTATGACAAGTTCCGTCGATAAGGCCAAAACGAAGTTCTAATACTTCTTGTTCCCGGGCTTGTAGTGACATAAGAACTTCTTTTATTTCTTCTTTCAAAATTTCATTTTCAGTGTATTCTTCAGGTGAAAGACTGGATTCATCTTTTAAGAAATCACCAAGATGTGAATCTTCTTCTTCTCCAATTGGAGTTTCAAGTGATACCGGTTCTTGACTAATTTTAAGTACTTCTCTTACCTTTTCGATACCAACTCCCATTTTTTTTGCTATTTCTTCTTCACTAGGTTCACGATTTAATTCTAAGGTAAGTTGCCTTTGAACGCGAGACATTTTATTAATTGTTTCAACCATATGAACAGGAACCCTGATAGTTCTAGCTTGATCTGCTAGGGCTCTAGTTATTGCTTGACGAATCCACCATGTAGCATAAGTTGAAAACTTATAACCTTTATCATAATCAAATTTTTCAACAGCTTTCATTAGGCCAATATTTCCTTCTTGAATTAAATCTAAAAATAATAACCCTCTTCCGACATAACGTTTAGCAATACTTACAACTAACCGTAAATTTGATTCTGCAAGAATCCTTTTGGCTTCCTCGTCTCCATCAGCAACACGCCTGGAAATTTCCATTTCTTCTGTACTAGAAAGCAAAGATATACGCCCTATTTCTTTTAAATACATTCGAACTGGATCATTTATATTAATATCTTTAGTAATGTCTTCATCATTTAAAATGATTTCCTCAGCTTCTTCTTTTGGTTTAATTCTAGCTTCACCACTACTTGAATCTACATCAGCTTCTGCAACTACTTCAATATTATTTTCAACTAGCTTATTATATAAATTATCTAGCGCATCGGAATCAATATCTAATCCTTTAAGTTCTTCTGCTAATTCTTCATAAGTAATAAAGCTCTTTTCTTTTCCTTTAGTTATTAAACTATTTTCTCTTTCTTCTAAAGTTTTAATTTCGTTCATTATTTCACACTTCCTTTTTTAAATTTGTGAGCTTAGTAATCAACTCAAGTTTTTTATTTACATCAAATTCATTTTTTATTTTTTCTTTTAATTCTTGTATTTCATCCTTTTTTAAGATTTTTAAAATAACATCTACACAACTATTAAACTCCTCTAAAGATATAACTGTATTATTATTTTCACTTATTATCTCGCTAACAAAATTAGTTATATTTTCTTCGGGGGTAATATAACTAATAAAATCAGCTATATTAATATTATTATGGACTGTATTATAGTAAACTATTTCACTTGCTAATGTCCTTTCATCTTTTTCTTTAAAATATCCAAGCCGATTTTTATAGATGGATATATATAAAGAATCTTGCATCATGTGATATAAAATTTTACTCGCCGCAATGTGATATTTAGTAGGTTTTGGTCTAATTTGTTCCTTTTTGACCTCTTCTTTTTTGGAAGGGGCGCTTACTAAGCTGCTTTTTAATTCTTGTTTTAGTATTTCGGCATCAATTTCATAATCCTTGCTTATTTTAGATATAACTAGCTCTTTTGTCAAGTCATCTGCAGCATTTATACTTAAGATTACGTCTTTAACATAATGAATTAAGTCTTCCATATTATTTAAATTTTTATCTTTTTTTAAATAATCTAATTTAAAATCTAAATAATTAGTGGCATGTTCAATATTATCTTTTAGAGCTGCTAATCCTTTTGACCGAATGTATTCATCAGGGTCTTTGGCATCGGTAAGACGAACTACTCGAATGTCTAAATCATATTTTTGAAGTTCGTCGCCATTTTTTACAGTTGCTTCTAACCCAGCCGAGTCATTGTCTAGCATTAAAATAATTGGCACTTTTAATTTTTTTAATACATCAATTTGTTCTTTTGATAAAGCTACTCCCATTAAGGCAACAACATTTTTAATACCACTAGCGCTAAGCTTAATGGCATCCATATTGCCTTCAACTACAATAACTTTTTTCTCTTCCCGTATGCTTTGTCTAGCATTATGATAATTAAATAAGATGTTCCCTTTTTTAAATATCTCAGTTTCCTTAGTATTCATATACTTGGCGGTATCTACTTCTCCATTGTATATTCTCCCAGTGAACCCTACTACTTGTCCTTTTAAGTTTTCAATTGGTATCATTATCCTTTTGGAAAAAGTATCATATACATTAGCATCAAATTTATTTGCCAATCCTAAATTTACTAGTTTATCTAAGGAATATTTTTTGTTTGTTAAAAGTTTATACAATGTATCTTTACTATCAAGAGCAACACCAATATTAAATTCTTTAATTATTGCTTCATCAATTCCTCTTTTTTCTAAATATTTCCGAGCTGCAATACCATCCTTAGTAAATATATTATTTAAGTAATACTTTTGAGCAAAATCCATTATTTCGTAATCTTCTTTATTTTGAGATGTAAAATCACTTAAATTGCCAATATTTAAATTATAGCCAATTTTATCAGCAACTATTTTAATCGCTTCGATAAAACCAACATTTTCATATTTCATGACAAATGTAAAAACATTGCCACCAGTCCTACAAGTAAAGCAATTAAACATCTGCCGTTCTTTAGATACAACTAAACTCGGTGAATGATCGTCGTGAAATGGACAAACAGCAACATAATTACGACCTTTAGGTTTTAAAGATAAATAATTTGAGATAATATCAACAATATCCGCTTGATCGCGGATAGCGTTAATTTCTTCTTCTTTAATATATGCCATACTTTCCCCTTACCTATATATACACACGCTAGTACCGAATTTCCTTTAATTTATTTCATTTTATAAAAATCGACATTATTTTATCATTTTTCGAACATTTTATCAAGTATTGGACTAAAAAAACTTAAAAATAAGCTAGATATAAAGACTCCTTCAAAAGGATTTAAATAATTTGTTAAGAGAAAACTTAAAATACCTAAAGCTATACCATAAATATACATGCTTTTTCTGTGACGAGGAGTACTAGTCGAATCAACATTTAATAATATAAGACCTAATATAGCGCTGCTAGAAATTAAAGCGAACGGATCAAAATTATTAAAAATTAATATTAATACTGAAAAGGTAATTAAACTTGTTAAGGCAATTATCTTTTTATAGTTTTTTAAAAGCACTAAAATAATTAGAATGATTATCCCGAATATTATATTAGTAGTGGCTATACCACCGATATTTCGGCCCCACAATAAGTCCCAATAATTTAAGTGATATATATTCATTTGTTCAGCAATATTTAGATAAGTATAATTGCTAAAAATTAGTGTACATAAAGCAATGAATAATTTGCAAAAGGCAATCTTATTGAAACGACAAAATTTTTCTAAAAATAAACATAATATACTACTAATAAATAAAGCAATTGTATAAAGTAATACATTTATATTCGGAGGCATAAACAAAGGTATTATAAAATAATATATTAACTCTAATGTAAATATGCATTTTCTTTTAAATATTATTTTATAAACTAAGAAATAAATACCTATACTAATTAATAATAAATAAATAAGCTTAAAAATATCTAAAAAAGAAATTAAATCTCGATTCCATAAAAGAAAACCATTTTTATAAATGCCATAAAAAACTAAAGGAATAATGCATAAAATATATTGAAATACAATCTTTTTTAAACTGTTTTGGATATGAATATAGACGTTATTTTCAGTCATTTTTCTTCTCCTTTATATATTTACGCAGGTTAATGTTACAAGGACAAATATATGTACAAAGCCCACAATCTAAACAATATTTTAAATCTTTATTATTTAAGGGGTCAAGTCCTTTAGGACATATTTGTTCGCACATGCCACAATTTATGCAAGCGTCTTCCTCATTTTTTATCGCTCGCATTATGTTTATAGCGAAAATGGAAGGATCTATAACAAAGTTAGAAACATCTTTAACTAGAAAGCCTTGCATTAAACCATTTGCTATAACTACATAATCTGAGCAAGTAATATTTAAATATTTAGCAATTATATCTTTTAATAAGGTATATTTTTTAATACGTATAACAATATTTTTAGCTAAGGCATTACCAGAAATAGTTATAAGTATTGTCGTTGAATCCTTGCGGTGCAAAGAGTTATATAAAGCAAGTAATTCATTAGTTGTTAAATATAAAGTGTTACTTTTTATATTTAGTTTTTCTTTTAGGAAATCTTCTCTGCCTAGTAGGTATTCATCATTTACAAGGGTTAATTTAATGTTTGGATATGTTCCAATAATGTTAAGACAATCATTTATTATCGCTGTGTCAATGTTTTTGACCACTAAATAATTATTATCACTTTTATAAATAAAACTTAATTCATCGAATATTTCTAATAGTTCATTAATATTTTCTTTTAAAATAAAGATATTATTATAGACATATGGTTCATCATCTATGGCACTTATAATGATATTCGTAAATTTTGTCTGATTTTTAAATTTGGAATAAAGATATTGGTCTGCTTCTTCTGAGCATTTTAAGATATTCGGTATATTTGTTTTAACTGGGTGCATTTTATTTTTCTTAGATAGTTCTCGAAAATCGTTTTCGATTACTAAACAAACTTGCCAAGAATTTTGAAATAGCGCTTTTTTTATCCCAAAAGCTAAACCAGATACAGGAGAAGATAATGTTTTGGTAACGGGCATACCTTTATAAACTAAAGAATTTTGTTTGACTAAAATACCTTTGCTTGGTAAATATAAAAAGTCCGGGTTTAAATAATATGTTATATTATTTTCGATTTTAATATTTGGATCATTTTTCAAACTAACTAGTTTCATTAGACTTATATTCGTTCCTTTCTTGTAAGTATTTATGCAAATCCTCAGCTACTTTAAGAGGTAAGATTTCAGTTAAGTCTGCAACAGATGCTTCGGCCATTTTTTTGATACTGCCATATTTTTTAATTAGTTCTTTTTTACGTGATTTGCCTATACCATTGATGTTATCTAAAATACTTGCAATGGTCCCTTTATCCCGAAGATTTTTATGATATGTTATAGTAAAACGGTGGACTTCATCTTGAATACGGGTTAAATAATGAAATATATCACTATTGTGAGGGATAGAAATTACTTCTAATGTATCGCCATCAATTAATTCATTTGTTCGGTGGTGATTGTCTTTTTTTAAACCACACACTTTAATATTTAAATGTAAACTATTAAGTATTTCTAAGCAAGCTTTAATTTGATTTTCTCCACCATCAACAAGAATTAAGTCAGGCATTTCGGTTTTATCAACCATTGCCCGGTAGTATCTTCGATAAATTACTTCTTTCATTGTATTATAATCATCATTTTTATCAACGCTTACTTTATATTTACGATATTCCTTACGATACGGCTTACCGGATTTAAAAACAATCATGCCACTTACCGCATAAGAACCAAAAAGATTGGAGTTATCAAAAGCATCAATTCGGTCTAAAACTGGTAAGTTTAAAAGCTCTTTTAATTTTTCGTTTGCCCCAAGACTACGAGTTTCATCATTTTTAATTATGGTTAGTTCTTGTTCTAAACTTATTTTGGCATTTGTTTTGGCCATTTCAATTAAAGTCTTTTTAACTCCTTTTTGAGGTATTAAAGCCTTAGTATTTAAAATATTACTGACGATATCAATATTTAATCCAGAATCTAACAATATTTCTTTAGGAATTTCATGCCTAGTATAAAAGTTTAGAATGTATGAATTTACTTCATCATAAATATCACTCATTAAATAAAATTTATCGTTATTGCTTCCAACAATTTTGCCATTACGGATAAATAATATCTGTACAGAGATGATGCCTTCATCAAAGTAAAATCCTATAGCATCACGATTGATATAATCATGTAATTCAACTTTTTGTTTATCTAGTATTATTTTAATATATTCCAATTCTTTTTTTAACTCTAATGATGCTTCAAAATTCAAGTTTTCACTAAAGTTATTGATTTTTTCCATTATTTTATCAATTAGTATTTTGTCATTACCTTTTAAAAAGTCGAGAATTTCCTTTTCCATGGAAACTAATTTTTCTTGATCAACATTTTTTTCGCAATAGCCTAAACATTCCCCAATATGATAATATAAACAAACCTTTTTTGGCATACCTTCACACTTTTTTAAAGGATATAATCGATTTATTAACCCTACTATTTTCCTAGCTGCATAAGCATTAGGATAAGGCCCAAAAAGCAGCTTTTTATCTCTTTTTTTGATGTTTAAGTATCTAGACACCTTTAACTTAGGATATGGCTTACTAATATATTCGATATAGGGATAACTTTTATCATCTTTTAATAATATATTATATTTAGGGTTATATTCTTTTATCAGATTTATTTCTAGGATAAAGGCTTCTTGTTCAGTTTGGGTAGTTATGTAAGTAAAATCGTGAACTTCACTTACCATCTTAGCAGTCTTTCCAGTAACATTGCCTTTAAAATAGCTATTTACCCGTTTATATAAGTCTTTGGCTTTACCAACATAGATAACATTATTATTAATATTACGCATTTGATATGAACCCGGTAGATGGGGAATTGTTTTTAACTTTTCTTTGAGCATTATTTCTCACCTTTTTATATTATACTACAAAATTAGACATTTTTACGATATAATATTAGCAGTGATAAATATGAAATTAATTAACTCAGAAAGTTTAGAAATTAAAAAGTCTAAATTTATCTCCTACAGGTATGAAATTGAAGATACTTCGGAAGTAAAAAAGATTTTAAATGATTTAAAAAAGGAACATAAAAAAGCTAGACATATAGCTTATGCTTATAAACTTGGAAATACGGGAAGCAAAAGTGATGATAAAGAACCTAGTGGCAGTGCTGGATTACCATTATTTAATATATTAGATAAAAATAATTTAGATAATACTTTACTTGTCGTGGTTAGGTATTTTGGCGGAACTAAATTAGGTTTTGGCCCTTTAAGTCGCGCTTATGGGGCGGCTGGGCTAAAGACAATAAAAAAATGATCAAGTGATCATCTTTTTTATTTCGTCAAGGTTTTTAAATCCTATTTCTCTTTTAATCTCTTTCCCAGAACGGAATAAAATTAATGTAGGAATACTCATAATGCCGAAGTTAGCTGCAATGTCTTTAAATTCATCAACATTTACTTTTAAAATATCGATTGTATCTATCTCTTCTAGCAATGGAGCAAGCATTTGACAAGGGCCACACCAATCAGCATAAAAATCAATTAGAACATCTTGACTATTTATTATTTCGGTAAATTCTTGACTATTTTTTAAGTGTTTAACCATGTTTAACCTCCTTATATTACAACAGTTTTACTAAATACTATTTTCCCATCATCTATTAATTTTTGGGCATCATCTTTTGATATTATATTATAATATACTAAAGTATGCAAGACTTGAAAATTAACATCTTCTCGATCAGCGTTTTCATCCATTTCTTCTAATATAGTATTAATTTTTTCTAAAGCTTGAGTTGTACCAGCAGCCATTTTACCAATAATTGGGGTTCTTTCTAATAAGACAATAGAGAATTTAGAATCAGCAACCATCGGTTCTGTTACAGGAATATGGAATAAAATAAAAGTTATTAGGAAAGCCATTATAACACCTTCAATTAATCCGACAATTCCACCAAGTATTTTAGATGGAATTGCTAAAATTACTGTCAAATCCAATAATTTTTCCACCAATCCTGCTAAGTTAATAATAATACTAAGGACACAATACATTAAAATATAAATTACTATAAATGATAATAATTCATAGATTAAAATATTTATCGATGATATTCCTTGAAATATTCCTCCAAAATCAAAGAATGGCAAATATTGCATTAAAAATCCAGCTAAAGCATCTTTAAACACAAAGGCTAAAACTAATACCGCACAGGTTCCCACAAATTGAACTAGACTTCTGATAACTCCTCGTTTTAAACCAATGACCCCAAAGAGTAAAATAATTAAAATACTAATAACATCAATTAAATTCATTTTTTCTATCTCCCTACCATAATTATATTATAATTATGATGAAAAATAAAGATAAATATGTTAAAATTTATTTAAGTGAGGTTAAATAAATGACAATTGTTTTTAAAGTAAGTGATAATGTTAAAGAAAAAATGATAAAATATTATAGCGATTTAAGGCGAGATAAAACTCCCCCTTATGCTGTATTTCAAGCAACGGAAGCTGATACAATTATAACTCTTTATGAATCTGGCAAAGTAATGTTTCAAGGTATAAGTGCTGATATTGATGCTAATATCTGGATTGATTTAGAACGAAAGCTTAATAATCGAATTATCGATATAAAAACTGACAAAGAAAAGAAGGATTCAAAAGAAAAAACAAATAAATATCGTAAATTTGATAATTACAATACTATTGGTTCAGATGAAGTTGGAACTGGAGACTATTTTGGCCCAATTGTAGTTACTGCTACATTTGTAAGCAAAGAAAATATTTCATTTTTAGATGAATTAAAGGTAACTGACTCTAAAAAAATTACAGATGATGTAATAAAAAAAATAGCTCCAAAAATAATGGAAAAGATTCCCTACTCTAGTTATATTCTTAATAATCCTGATTACAATAAATTTCATAAGCAAAATATTAATATGAACAAAATTAAAGCAATACTTCACAATAAAGTATTACTAAATATGGTAAATAAAAATTTGCCGTACGAAAAAATCGTTGTTGATCAATTCACACCACCTAAGAATTACTATGGATATTTAAGTGATGTCAAAGATAAAGTTGTAAATATTACATTTACACCGAAAGCTGAAGAACAATGTTTAAGTGTTGCTTGTGCTTCAATAATAAGTAGATATATTTTTTTAAAAACTATGCATGATATAAGTATTGAATTAGGAATAGATATTCCTAAAGGTGCTGGAACCCAAGTTGATGAAGTTGGAGCTAAATTAGTTAAAGAACATGGATTTGAAATATTAAACAAATATGCTAAATTAAATTTTAAAAACACAGAAAAAATTAAATCGATGAAATAAATCGATTTTTTTAAAATATGAAAAAAGAACAGATTATATCTATTATAAGAATAGTTAATAATGCGTAAAATATTATATTTCTAGTTTTGCCACTTAATTTGGATAATAACTTGTCAAATAAAGGTTGTAAAACGTATAAAAATATAACTCCTCCGATACCAAAGCGAATACTTGGGCTAAGAGCTATTCTAGCTTCAAAGTTGTATTTGTATGACTCATATGTTTGCCATGGCCAAGAACCCGTAAAAAACTCACAAATATATGATGTAATTAATTCTAAGGCAGTTGCTACTAACATACATCCTAAGAAAATAATTGGAATATATAAAAGTTTTTTCTTTAATGGTTTATCTTTAATAAATTTGTAGAAACACAGAATAAAAGCTAAAGCCCCAAAACCATAAACGGGTAAGTATGGACCAAATAAAACACCACGATTAGAGAATCCCCACTTATAAACTACTACTTCTAAAAATACTTCATAAAGCCAACCAATTAAGGCATATATCATAAATATGAGAAAATAATTTTGAATACGTTTCATAAATTAACTACAGGCATCTAACAAAAAACCGTATAAGGCAATGTCTTTATCCCAAATTCCTTTCTTAATATTCATATCGATATTGCATAAATCTACTAAGTTTTTTAATAATTCCGATTCACTATAATGAATTCCGTTATTATATAATTTATTTACTTGCCAATCTGCCAAACTTAAATTGCTACAAATTTCACTCAAACTAATTTTATTTTGATACATTTTTTTTACATAATACATAAGACGATATTCTCTAGCTAAAAGTGTTGCTAAGACGTTGCTATCAACCTTGTATATTTTAAGACTATTAAGCAATTTTAAAGCTTCATCTAATTTTTTTTCAACTACAGCACTGACAAAATGAAAATTATTATTATCAAGCTCAGTTCCTACAATTGCTACTACATCTTGATATTTAATACGACATGGAAAATTGTAATAAAGCATTATTTTATCTAATTCATTAAACATAATATCTAAATTACTATATGAATTATTGATTACATAATTAACAGTTTCCCAATCTATATCAAAATCTTGTTCTTTAACATAATTTGTAAGTAGAGAATTAATTGTTTTCTTATCCATTTTGGGAGTATTAATTATTTTGTATTTACTTTTTAATTCTTTAACAATTTTCTTTCTAGAATCAATTGGTTTTTGAGTAGTAAATATTATTACTGTATTGGGATTAGGATTATTAAAATAATTAATTAATGCATCAGTTATACTTTCATCAATTTTATCACTACCGAATATATCAGAATTACTAACTACCAAAAACTTTTTATTATTATCTAATGAAAAATATGCTGCTTCTTCTAATACTTCTTTGATACTACTTTTATTCAAATTAAATATTTCATAAGAATTATCTTTAACTATTTTTTTTATTTCTTTATTTATTAATCTATAGCTTTCGTTACTTATTAGATAAATATTCATATTTACTACCTCGATATAATTATTTTACTATAATTTTAGCCAGAAGAAAAGAGAATCTCTTCTCTATCTATTAAAACATTATATAATGTATTATATTTTATGGATTAAAATAAATGGTGTGTGGGTGATTATTTTTCCAAACGATTTTTACATGATCTTGAGTAAATATTTTTAAATAATTTGATATTCTTTGGCAAGTATTCTAGAATCACTACAATATTCCATAATAAATTTATTATCTTTCTTACATATAATTATTCCAATAGTTTTGTCTTGCGTTACTTTTCTTAAATTCTTATCTATATAATTCATATATACTTCGATTTGACCAATATGTTCTTTTTTTAATTCAGTTACTTTAAGTTCAACTACTACATAACAATTAAATTCAATATTATAAAGTAGCAAATCAATATAATTATAAGTGTTACCTATTTTAATTTTGTATTCATTTTTTATAAAAGAAAGGCCATTACCCAATTCTTGTAAGAACGAAGGTATGTCTTCTAATATTAATTTTTGCAAGGCTTTTTCTGATATTATTTCTCTGTTGTCGTTATTTTTAATAACAATTGGATTTTTAATAAAATCAACTAACGTAGTCTTTTCTTTAGTAATTAATTTTTCTTTAGTGGTAGCATCTAAACGTTCATATTCTTTATTTTTTATTCGTTCACGGAGTTGTCTTACTGATAAATTTTGTTCTATACTAAGTTTTATATAATAATTTATTTTGCTAAGATTTTCAAACCACATTAATTCACAATAATGTGTATAACTCAAAATGTCCGTCAATGATGGATATTTTGAAACGAATGAGTAAAACTGTCTCATGTATCTAAGCCTAGTAGCAGAGTATCCCTTTCCAAGTTCACTAGTCAATCTTTTAGAATACTCTTTAATTATTCCTTCGCCATAATGCTTACCAGCTTCACTCAGTAATTTGCCAACATTGTAATACGTAGTAAGATCACTTCTATTTTTACTATAATCTTTTATCTTTTTAGTTATTTCATTATTTACTAATTCATTTTTAATCTCTTTATAATAATTCATAAACCTCCTTTCTATGGCT
>ULMP01016385.1_pt1 | contig 13286 bp, 23 predicted proteins | sample 1951681 | NCBI WGS metagenome assembly ULMP01 (sample SAMEA4835553, study PRJEB28245) | human gut metagenome | biome: gut microbiome; material: fecal sample | place: Denmark | collected 2008 | reverse complement strand
GGCTGCCGCACAGACCGCAGGTGATGAGGCCGGCGAACACATGAACGTTTTTCCGCTTATAAGTCTTGAAGGTTCCGCGCTTCTTCAGGTTGTTCCGATCTAGCTTACTCTGGCAGATGTCAAACATCTCCTTTGTGATGATTGCTTCATGATGTCCGGGTACGATGATGACATCCTCAGGAGGCCGGAAAGACCAGCTAGACAGCCCCTTGCTTTCGTTTCGGTAGTTGTAGCGCATTGCTCCATAGTAAAACGGATTTGTCAGGATCGTCCATACCGAGTTGGTGTTCCACGCTCCGTAGTGCGTCTTCAGTCCCTGCCTGTTCAGCTCCTTGGTGATCGAGAGCACCGTTCCGGATTCGCTGTATGTCTGGAAGATCCACGCAACGATCTTCGCTTCTTCGGGGTTGACGGTGAACACGCTTGTCCCCTTCTCATGGATGTACCCGTAAGGGCAGCGACCGCCGTTCCATTATCCATCGCTTGCACGGGAGAGGGCGACGGCAGAAACACGCTCGGCGGTCATCTTCCGCTCCAGCTCGGCGAACACAAGGATGATCTTCAGCATAGCTTCGCCGATTGCCGACGATGTGTCGAATTGTTCGTTTTTGGAGATGAAGGTGACATGGAGATCCTTCAGCTCAGAGTACATAGCTGTGAAGTCCATGAGGTTACGGCTGATGCGATCGATCTTCCAGACAACCAGATGCGTGAACTCACCGCTCCGGATCCGGGACATCATCTGCTGGTAGGACGGTCGGCTGGTATTCTTCGCAGAGTAGCCGGCATCCTCGAAGATCTCGAAGCTGTCTATGCCAAGGGCATACCGACAGTAGTTCTGCAATTCCTCCCTCTGGACAGGCAAGCTCTCCTTGTCGATTTGATAGGCGGTAGACACTCGGACATACAAAGCTGCCCTCTTTAGCCGTTCTGCCATCGTACCCTCCATTCTCTCATAGCGTAAGAAAATTCTCCACGGAAATCTCCACGGAGATCTCCGTGGAAATCTCCGCGGAGAAACCCCTTTTTGATTGCTTTTTAGAAAATTCCCGTTTTATGTTTTGAATATTGATAAAAATAGACTTTTTCCACGGAGATTTCCTTGGAGATTTCCACGGAGAAAGTCAACAGCCCCTATATATATATACTTAGTATATATAGATACTTAGTAAAGAGAGAGTAACGATGGGGTATAGTAACTCTAAGTATCTAAGAGTAAGAGATAGGGGTATGGGGGAAGAGAGAGGGGGGGGACTACCGCAGGTCGTACTGCATCGTAACTTCTTCCTCTGTGAGATAGCTGTTCAGAATGGTCCCTACGAGCAGCTTGTCCCGGTCGGTAGCTCTGGAGTAGCAGTCGTACATGATATAGCCGAACTCTTCGTCGCTGGTGCGAGGATGCGGTATGCGGGTGAAGCCGAGAAGGAAGTCGATCGACACGCCGAGGTTCTGTGCCAGCGAAACAAAGACGCTGACAGGCGGCATGGAGCTCGCTCCACTTAGGTATCTCGACATGGAGGCTTCGCTGCAATTTGCAGCTTTAGCAAACTCGGCCTGTGACATATGGCGCTCAAGAATGATCTGGCGGAATCTGTCTGAGTAATTCATGCTGTACCCCTTTTTCAGATGGTATAATTCTGGTGTGGGTGTCGTACCGGAAAGGAGAAAAATGAGCATGTCGATTGCTGAAATCGAGATCACCCGGCAAAACGGCCAGATCACCGTCCGGCTGACTGTCGATCCTTCAAGGCTTTGTCCACAAGGGAAGCAACAAGTTGTTCAAGCTCTTTGCCGCGCACTTGAACGAGATCTTCCTCTGGAACTGAAAAACTGACCGTTTCGGCGGTGCGCCCTTCTATCGGCTGGTCGGAGGGCGTTTCCGTTGTGAAGCAGATTACCTCGCCATTCCGCGTGATGTAGCTGCGGACGATATACGGTACATCCGATCTGCCGCAGAGATAGTCCAGCGACACATCAAAGAAATCCGCCATAGCGATGAGCATCTCCGGCCTTGGCTCCTTCTTTCCAAGTTCCCAGTCCGTGATTGAAGCCTGACTGGAATTGATGGCAGACGCAAGTTGCATCTGTGATATTTTCCGCTCCAGCCTCAACTGCCTGATACGAAAAGTCATGGAATACACCTCCAAAGTATATTATACATCTAAAAGCGGTGATTTTTATACCGCTCTTTTTGTTTTTTACTATTGACAACAACAGCATTTCTTTGTAAGATAACTACGTAAAACAAATAAAGCAGTAATTAGGGGGTGAAAAAAACGCAGAAGCAAGTAATTGGCATCAGGAGGCTCCGACAAGCGTCCGGCTTGACGCAAAGTGAGCTCGGTCGTTTGAGCGGTCTGAATCAGCAGACTGTTTCCGACTACGAGAAGAACCGCCGGCTGCCGACCTTCATGGCTGGCCGTCGGATGGCAAAGGCGCTTGGTGTCAGCATGGATGATTTAGCCGCAGCCATTGATGAGCAGCTTGACCAGAAGTGTAGCAAACTCTCATCCCAGTAGCAGTTTACCAAGGAGGATATGAAAACGAAATGGCAACCGGCTCTATGAAACGGGTTGACAATATCTATTTTCGCTGTAGGAAAGAGGCCGCAAAAACCAATCCGGCGTTATCCAGCAGGGAAGCCACCGCAGAACTACTTAACATCTCGGTGTCATCGCTGGCGAACTACGAGCTCGGCATTACGAAGTGCATCCCGGTGGATGTGATCGTCAGGATGTCTGATCTCTACAAAGCGCCGGAGATCATGAACGCCTACTGCGCAAATGATTGTCTAATTGGCAAGGGACAGCCGATTGCCGTGGAGATCACATCGATCGAGAAGGTGGTTCTGAGACTGCTGAAAACAACCGAAGGCGGGAACATGGAGAAATTCCGCAGCGCCCTGATCGAAGCCGGCCTGAGTGGCATCGGCTGCGAGGGAGAACGGTTGATCTTCGAGGCTCTGCGGGATCGGGTAGATGAGATCATGATCGTCTTGTCCGAGCTAAGGATGCTCTGTGAGAAAGCACTGAAAGGGTGAAACTGGTGGATGTCAATGCAACACTGGAATACCTCCGGGAGCAGTTTGGCATCTGCACGGAAAGTCAGCTCGACGAAGCCATCAGGCGGATGAGGAAGATCGACATTGGCGTTTTTGCCGGAAAGGACGGTGGGCATGGATCAGGAAATCATGGAAGCACGGTCATACGGGGAGCGGCTGATCGGGAGGGAGTTGTCTGAAGATGAGTTCAAGGACGCTCTCTCTTATGCCATCAGGAAAGCCGAGCTTCAGGGGAACGGACTGGACTATGTGCCGCTTCTTCTCCCGGATGTGATCCGGGAAAGGGAGTTCGAGGCTGAATGTCTTGCCAGATACCGAATGGCGAAGCAGCTCGAAAAGGAGGAAGAATCCAGATGGAAACGATTAGGCATTACCCCGGAGCAGCTTCGGAAACTGCGAGAAATCGCACCGGAGATGGTCGAACTTGCAAGATCTGTGGCCGTTGCGTGACCGTCGGTCAGCACTATCTCAGGGTTCCGGGTGGAGAAATCCACAAAGAGTGTGTCCGCCCGGAGCTGAAGTTCCTGATCGGGGCGCTTGGCTATGAGTACGAGGTTAAGGAGGGAGCGAGTGACTGAACTGTTCGTAGCACCGAAGTTTCCTGAACTGAAGTTCAATGAGAAGAACCACACCTACTGGCTGTACGGGACACGGATTCCGAGCGTATCTGAACTGATGCGCCCATTGTCGGATTCGATGTACAAGGGGATAGACGCAGAGATCCTCGATCTGGCAGCCGCACGAGGGAGCGCAGTCCACGAAGCCATTGAGAATTTCGCAAAGTACGGCATCGAGGATTGCGAGACGGAGCACAGAGGTTACTTCGACGGCTTTTTGGCATGGGTGAAGGAGAATAGGGTTGAGATACTGGCGAGCGAGACCATGGCTTACAACAGGGTCTACCGATACGCCGGGACGCTCGATCTGATATGCAATGTCAGGGGCGAACGGTGGCTGGTCGATGTGAAGACCACCGCTCAGGTGAACCGGATGCTCACGAGCGTACAGCTCGAAGCATACGAAGAAGCCCTCGCTTCCCATGGGATCGCGGTTGACAGGAAGGCCGTGCTCCATCTGAAAAAGACCGGGAAGCATCAGGTGCATATCACTGATAAGGCCAGCGGGGCTGAAGCGTGGACTACTTTCGGGGCGCTGATGACCGTATACAGCCATATTCAGAAATACAAGAAAGGGTAAGGAACCACATGGAAGCAGCAGTTTACAGTCAGGAACAGGAAATGCAGATCAACATATCGTTGATCGAAAATGACGCAGCCACCCTATCCATCCAGAACGATCAGCAGTATCAGGAAGCCTGTGAGTTCGCTAAGACGGTCAAGGCCAACATGAAGACCGTCAAGGACTACTTCGCCCCCATGAAGGAGGCAGCCCACAAATCCCATCAGGCCGTGTGCGCCCGTGAGAAGGAGATGCTCGACCCACTTCTAAAGGCCGAAAAGACCTGCAAGATGCAGATGACCGAGTATCTCCGACGGAAGCAGGAAGAAGCCCGGAGACAGGAAGAGCTGATGCGCCGACTGGCACAGGAGGAAGCTGAGAAGAAGCTGGCAGAAGCAATCAAAGCCGAAAAGAACGGAGACGATGAAGCTGCCGCTCTCGCTTTTGCACAGGCAACCGTGGCCGAGCAGGTTGGCTCCAACACAGTTGTTCAAGCGTTCACCCCAAAGGTGGCCGGGATCAGTACCAGCAAGGACTATGAGATCATCTTCATGGATCACGATGCTGTACCGATCAGCGTGTCCGGTGTGGTCATCAGGCCGGTCGATGAAAAGGCGATCATGAAACTGATTAAGGCATCCAACGGAACTATCCAGATTCCCGGAATCAAGTACCGGGAAACTGTGCGCATGAGCGTGAGTGGCGTGAGGTGAGTGAAATGAGCAACGATTTGAGCGTGGCGGAGAGCAACGCCCTGTCAGTAGTCTACGAGGTATCAGGGCAGAAGGTCAGCCTCGATATGGCCTTCGTCAAGAAGTACCTCGTCCGTGGTAAGTCAGAGTATGTAACCGATCAGGAGATTGTTTTCTACATGAACACCTGCAAAGCCCAGCGGCTGAACCCGTTGGTTCAGGGTGAGGTGTACCTGATTAAGTACAGCAAAGAAGAGCCGGCTCAGATGGTTGTCGGCAAGATGGCATATCTGAACCGGGCGTTTTGCAACCCGGACTACATCTGCAAGGAGGATGGCATCACCGTCACCAGAGGGACCGAATATGTGCAGAAGGAAGGCTGCTGCCTCTACCCCGGCGAGAATCTGATCGGTGCTTGGTGTCGTGTCCATGTGTTGCGCAGCGGCAAAGAGCGCACCGTTTACAAAGAGGTTTCCTTGGCTGAGTACAACAAGGGAATGGCGAACTGGAAGAGCAAGCCGGCCACGATGCTGAACAAAGTCGCCGTCAGTCAGGCCCTGCGTGAAGCCTTCCCGAAGGACTACGAGGGACTGTACGCCGAGGAAGAGATGATCGCTTCCGGAGCTATCCCGATCGAAGCTGTGAGCGAAGAGGCGAGCGGAAATGACGGGGGCCAGCGCATCATCACCAAGGAAGAGCGACAGGCGCTGTTCGCGCTCGCCCATGAACTGTTCGGGAAAGAGCGGGGCAACGAGATCGTCAAGGAGGCAGTCCTCGCAAACGGTTTTAGCTCCACACAGGCAATGACCTTTGACGTTTACAAGACCATAGTAGACGAGATCCGTGACTTGGATGCGAGCATCCAGCGGGAGCCTGATTCGGATCAGGATCCTCCGTTCGACGATGATGAGTACGAAACGCCGCCTCCGGAAGATCTGAACGATCTGTAATCGCCCGTAAAGGTAGTGCTTTGGATGAACTTCATTTTCATGCCCGGAGGCGGAGAATCGTTCCGCCTCCGGATGATGGCTCACACTTTGGGCTGCTCCGTAGCCGAAGCACACGGCATCCTGTATGAGCTCTGGATGTTTGCGGATTATGGAGCGGACCAGCAAGGATTCGTTGACATGGCGCAGTTATGGAGCACAATCTCGCCGGATCTCTTAAAGGGAACATGCAGGGATGAGATCGAAATGGCACTTCTAAGTGCCGGGTTCATCGAGATGGCGGGAGATATGGTTCTCATTGTAGGCTGGAGTGAAGCTCAAATGCTGAAAAGCCAGATCAACAGGTCTGAGCAGAGGAAAGTCCTCGAACGGGAGCGGAAGCGGAAGGAATACAATCTGAAGAAGCAGGGAGTTAAACAGCCGAAGCCGGAAGAGCCGAAAGTGGAGATCAAGCCGCAAGATCCACCGCCTGAACCGCCAAAACCGGAGCCGAAGCCCAAGAAAGAAAAGCCTCCGAAGAAGAAATACGCAGAGTTCGTACACATGACCGTTGAGCAGCATCAAAAGCTGGTCAGCGAGTACGGGGAGGCAGCGGCGGCTGAGATGATCCGGCTGCTCGATAACTACAAGGGCTCGAAAGGCAAGACCTACAAGGACGATTACCGGGCGATCCTCACATGGGTCGTTGATGCCGTGAAAGAGCGGAACCCGTCGCTCTTCAGGGCTCCAGCCCAGCAGCAATGGCATAACGATAACCCGTTTTGAATGGAGGTGATTTGATGTACGCCAAGATACTCGCAAACATGGTGGCTACATCGCACCAGATGAACGCCAAGGCAGAAGGCGACTACATCGGGCCGGATGGCTTCCTCTACTGCGGCAAGTGCCACACCAAGAAGGAAACCTCCGTGACGATCAAGGGCGAAGACGGTAACGATGTTGAGTTCAGGCCGTATACGCCATGCAAGTGCCGGAAGGCCGAAATCGAGGCCGAGAACGAAAAGGAGCGGAAGCAGAAGGAGGCCGCAACGATCGAACGGCTCCGGAGCACGAGCGGCATCCCCGATCTGTACGTCAATGCTAACTTCTCCAGCTTCAAGGAGCGAACCGACAACAAAGCAATTCTCCACATGATCCGGAGATATGTTGAGAAGTTCGACCAGATGGCTGAAAAAGGGAACGGGCTCCTGTTCCACGGCTCCGTCGGAACAGGGAAAACCTACGCGGCAGCCTGTATCGGGAACGAGCTCATCCAGCGTTGTAAATCTGTGTTCATGACATCGACATACACGATGCTGAAGCTCCGGGATCCGAACGAAGAGGAAGCGTACATGAATCGGATCAGGCGGTGCGCGCTGCTCATCATCGACGACATCGGTGCCGAGAGATCAACCGAATTTGGCCGGGAGCGGGTGTTCAGCTACATCGACGCTCGGCTGAGTGAGAAGAAGCCCATGATCCTGACGACCAACTTGGCTTTTGACCGGATGTTGAAGCCCGAAACCACAGAAGAGGCCAGAATTTTCGATCGTCTGCTGAAGCGCAGCTTCCCGGTTGTGTTCTCCGGTGCGTCGTGGCGGAGAGCCGAGGCGAAGTCCAACTTCAACGAGATGAAGGCCCTTCTGGAAGGAGATGACGACTGATGGACCAAAAGCCCATCGGAAAGATCAGGTGCTATGAGAAAGATGACCGGAGGACGCTCGCCGCCATTCTGACCGCCAACGGCTATGTTGTCTGGCAGGGCCGGGAGCCGAGGGCGAATAAGAAGGCTACGGACTACATGGTCTACTTCGCAGAGCCTGAGACTGATCGCTCCGGCTACGGAAAGGATGGGTGATGACATGGACGATGTAGTCTTCACCGTACCTGGGGAACCGCAAGGGAAAGGTCGTCCGAGGTTTGCTAGGCCGAAAGGCAGCAGCTTCACCATGGCATACACGCCGGAGAAAACGGTCAACTACGAAAACCGGGTGAGGGCGATGTATGTGTACGGTCGCTTCCCGAAGCTGGAGGGGCCGATCAGGGTTTCCGTGATGATGTACTTCGGGATCCCGGCATCCGTCAGCAAGAAAGCTCGCCAGCTCATGCTCGATGGTGAGATCTTCCCGGCCAAGAAGCCGGATGCTGATAATGTGTGCAAGAGCGTGATTGATGCACTCAACGGCATCGCCTTCGATGACGATAAGCAAGTGGTCGAGCTGAGAGCCAAGAAGATGTACTCCGACAGACCTCGTGTGGTTGTCAAGCTGCACCCCTACCCCGTGATCGAAAAGATTAGAAATATGTACAGAATTGGGAAGGAGATCAGAAAATGAGCGTTATTGAAAACATGAACGGCATCAGGCCCATTACCTTGGAGAGCGAAACCTTGCAGGCCATGAAGCATGACATGGACGAGATCATCAACAAGACGATCAAGACCATGCAGATGAGCCAGTTCAGCGAAGGAACCGTGACCGTCAAGCTGAAAATCAGCATTGAGAACCGGGGCATCGCCAATGAGAATGTGTACCGTACCGGTATCATCCCCAAGTTCGAGCACGATGTTCAGTCCATCGTCCAGACCAAAGACAAGAAGTCCGGCCAGATGTCCGGCGAGTACGAGCTCGTGTACGACGCAGAAAACGACTGCTGGTATATGCGTGACATCCGGGCGCAAATCTCCATGTTCGATGCAGATGGTGTCGTTCAGGAAGCCAGCGACAACATTGCCCGTGATGAAGATGGAAACCAGATCTGCCTTGGCGGCACTCCTAACCTTGAATCCGGCGAGCCCGAAGATGAGGACGGCGATGACGAACCCACCGACACCCTCAAGGACGAAAACCTTGACGAGCTCGACAGCGATGACTACTCCGACGACGTTGACTTGGGTGTAGAAGAGTAATGCTCGACCGGTATCAGCGATGGGTCATTGCCCGGATTCTGAAGAAGTTTGTCGCTATTTTCATCCTCGGCCCGGTGTTCTTGATCTTCTGCCCGTTCGCAGCGATCGGGAACGCTGTCTACCGGGCTATCAATCAGCTCTACTATTCGAGGTAATGTATGGACCAGAACAGTAAACGGATGACCCCCGAAGAGATCGCCAAATTCTATGACTGCAACGGCAAGGATGGGCCCAAATGTCCGATTTTAGGATGGTGTATGAATCACGAGTTCACTCCTGACACCTGCGAAGAAACTTGGAGGCAGTATCTCGCGCTTCAGGACAAAGCGTCCAACTGAGTGCTCCGGGGCGCTCCAAAAGATCAAGGCAATGGATGCCTTATCAACGTCCACTGTCCTCGACGATGGTTATGTACTACTTTCCTTTTATGGACAAGATCGAATGAAGGAGGATGGAATGGGATTATACACCAGAAAACAGCTCATCGAGAAACTTCTCGCAATCGAAGACGATGCCTACGGCTGGCACATCAACGGGCAGGTACTCGGAATTGATGTGTCGGACTTCGAGGACATCATGCACCAAGCCGCTTGTATGCTGGGGGCGGAGAAGATCGTTACTGGTGAAGAAGATCCGATTGGTATCAATGTTCCAAAGAACATCGTAAGAAACATGCCAACCATCAGGAGGTGAAATCGGTGAAGATCCCCGTCCATTGCGAACATTGCGGGGAGCTGATCGGCACTTTCGACACCGAAGTTGACACCACCATTGATTGGGCTGAAGCCCCGTGCGGTGACAAGGTGTGCAAGGAGTGTTGCGATGCGTGCGCAGAGAACCACGATTCGGTATCATACAGCGGTTGCATGTACAGGAATGACCGGAACCGCAGGAAGTGAGGTAATATGAAGAACACCAAGATTGACTGGGCCTCATCTACATGGTCGCCCGTCACGGGCTGCAAGAATGACTGCCCGTACTGCTATGCTCGGCGGATTGCCGAGCGTTTCGGGGGATATACGAGCGGTATGACCTTTGAAAATGTCGGAGGGCCTGAAAGCCCTCTTTGGGTGATTTATGAGCCTGTGACAAAAACCACCGGAAGAGGCAACGAACAGACCGCACCCTATCCCTTCGACTTCACACCGACACTTCACAAGTACCGCCTCGACATTCCAAAAACTTGGAAGGAACCGGCAACAGTATTCGTCTGCTCAATGGGGGAACTATTCGGTGACTGGGTGCCGCTGGAATGGATTCAAGAGGTTTTTCAGAGCTGCCAGCAAGCTCCCCAGCACAAGTACCTTTTCCTCACAAAAAACCCGGAAAGGTATCTACAGCTCGGAAAAGATGGTTTACTGCCATCTCAGGACAACTTCTGGTACGGCACCACGATCACAAAGGCCAAGCAGCCGTTCTTCTTCTCCCGGAGCCACAACACCTTTGTATCGGTCGAGCCGATGCAGGAGGACTTCGGGGAGGGAGCTTTCGATGGCACAACCCTCGGCTGGGTGATCGTTGGAGCAGAAACCGGAAAGCGAACCGGAAAGATCTTGCCTGAAAAGAGCTGGATCGACAATCTCTCCAACGAGTGCAGAAAAAGCGGCATCCCGATCTTCATGAAGGAAAGCGTCGAGAAACTCATGGGAGAAGACTTCAGGCGGGAGTTCCCGTGGGACCCGAAGGAAAGCGAGGGAAGGATCAATGAGTAAGACGGTCGAATGGGGCCAGATCCACAAGGCTGGCAATATCGTCTGTACCTGCGATGGCCCCCGGTGCGGTGAGGAAGAGGTCGTTGAGTTCGACAACGGCCCCAGCTTCAACGAAGCCCAGCAGCACATCGAAAGCCAAGGCTGGTTCTCTAAGAGGATCGGCGACGCATGGTACGACTTCCACTCCCGTAGGTGCTACGAAACCTTCTGCCGGGAGCACGGACTGTAAGAAGGGGCCATAGCCGGTATCATTATTGCTTTCGCACGGATGCTGAACATGATTCTGGAAGAAAAACAGGAGTGAACGACAAGATGAACATCTGCAAAATGGCTCAGGAAGTCCACGAGAATGCCCGAAATCACGGCTGGTGGGATGAAGACCGCAGCTTCGGTACGATCACAGCTCTGATCTGCTCCGAATGGGCGGAGGCTCTGGAAGAGCACCGCGCCGGTCGTCCCAATGTCTGGTTCGCTTGCGAAGAAGCCACTGAAAGCGGAACTTTCATCTGCGCACCAAAGGATGAGTTCGATTGTCCGGAGTACGACAACATCGAGAACTGCAAGCACCGCAGCAAGAAGCCCGAAGGTGTGGCCGTTGAGCTCATCGACGGCTGCATCCGAATCCTCGATTGGTTCGGCAGGGAGAACATCCGGATCGCCGGACCGAACACCATAGAGAAGCTGATCCGACAGGCCGGACACGGCTACGACAATATGGAGCTCCCGGATATCGTAGCATGGCTGAATCTGTTCGTATCGAGGGCGTTCTTCGAGCACAGGCGCAACATCACGAACGGGAACAAGGATGGCGCACGAAAGGACGCTTGCGGTCATCTGCTGGAGGCTCTGGCGGTCGCCTTCAGCTATGTCGCCAACACCGGCAACGATCCGGAAGAGCTGATTCGGATGAAGCATGAGTACAATAAGACCAGATCGTACCGGCACAACAACAAGGTCTGCTGACCGTCGGAAGGAGGGCTGCACATGGCAGGGGAAATCAGCAAGGAGGATGCTCAGTACATAGCCGAACTTGCCATCCGTGAGTACCAGAAGGCTTCTGAACGGGGTAAAAAGGAACGGCACGACCGCAACCTCCGGAACACAAAGAAGCTCATGCGGATATATCCGCTTCTTCGTGCGCACAGCAATTCATCCATTGCGGAGCTCGCTGACATCTGCGATGACGATGCGTTTGATGTATTCATGCAGATGCTGTCCACAACCGGGGTGGAGAATGTGAAGGTTGAAAGCATCCAGCGCAGTGCAGCCCGAACCCGGATTATGATTGACCACATCGATGCTATGCTGGAGCTCTTCCGGATGCAAAGCGAGCGATCGGGGCGGGATGAAGTACGCAGAAGGTATCGTGTCCTGTCAGCAATGTATCTGAATGAAGACCGGCTGGACGCAGACCAGATTGCAGAGCGGGAGATGATCGACAAGCGGACGGTCTACAAGGATATAGACTTCGCCTGTGAACGACTCTCGTACTACATCTTCGGCATCGACGCTTTCTGAAACCATCCCCTTATGCTCTGTCGTCGGGCAAAAACTGGGCATTGACAGGGCATAAGGGGTGATTGTACGATTACGCTGCAAGTAGAGCCGCAAGAATGGCATTTATAGTGGTCCGGAGGCCGTCAAACGGATCATGCCTGACACCCACATGAAGGGTGTCTTTTTTATGCCTTAAAACGGCTCCTGTCGGCCTTATCCGATGTTCACGCTTTGCACAAAGAAGGAGGTTCTGGAATGGCAAAGGAGATACGAGTATTAACTCTTGAAGTCGGACAACTGAAGTTCGGGTTTGAGAACCCTCGGAAGATCAGCCAAAAGAAAAAAGATGAGCTGAAGGCATCGCTCGAAACGCTTCTGGATTTTGGCATCTTCCTGATCGACGAGAACTACAACGTGATCGGCGGCACGCAGAGAGCGAAGATCCTGCAAGAGATGGATCGGAGCAAGAAAGTCACCTGCAAGATGCTCATCGGGTATACGCAGGAAGAACTTCGAGCGGTCAACATCATGGACAACACCTCGGCTGGCGAGTGGGAGCTGGATGGACTGGCTGCGTGGACGGCTGATCTCAACCTCGTGCTCGGCATCGACGAAACCAAGAAAAAGGCTGTTGATGAGCGTACCCTGAAGGAAATGGAGCTCATCCATTACGAGAAGTACGACTATGTGCTGATTGCTTGCCGGTACGAAACCGACTACCTCAACCTCATCCGGAAGCTCGGCATTGAAGGTAAGCGCGTCCGGGTCTGCAAGAAGAGGACGATTCAGGCGAGAGCAATCTGGTACGATGAGATCAAGGGCCGGCTGATCGGTCCTGACGGACAGGAGGATGACGAATGAACATACCTTTTGGCAGCCCAGATGTAGGGAGGCAGGAGCTTGACGAGATTCGGGGCATATTGGAATCCGGGTGGCTCACGAACGGGCCGAAGACCAAGGAGTTTGAGAAGAAGATCGCATCCATCAGCCATGCTGACGGGTGCGTTTGTTTTGATAGCTGCACCGGCGCACTCGTGACCACGCTGCGGATGCTTGGTATCGGCCCCGGCGATGAGGTCATCACTACGCCGTACACCTATACGGCGACTGCTGCGGTCATCAATCATGTCGGGGCGAAGATCGTCTTCTGCGATCTGGCTCCCGACAGCTTCGAGATGGACTACGACAAGCTGGCGGATCTCATCACGGAGCGCACGAAAGCAGTTATTCCGGTTGATATTGGCGGGAAGATGTGTGACTACCGCAGACTGTTCCATGCCATCGACAGTAGAAGGCATCTGTTCAAGGCAA
>ULMP01047898.1_pt1 | contig 13410 bp, 9 predicted proteins | sample 1951681 | NCBI WGS metagenome assembly ULMP01 (sample SAMEA4835553, study PRJEB28245) | human gut metagenome | biome: gut microbiome; material: fecal sample | place: Denmark | collected 2008 | reverse complement strand
TGGCAACAGCACCGGGCGGCTGGGGAACCATTGATGATATTACACTTGTGAAGGAGTAGTTATGAAATTTATTAAGGGTATGGATATTTCCATGGTGAAAGAACTGGAACAATATGGTGCGTCCTATCGGCTGAACGGGAAAAAAGAAGATCTGTTTGCAATTTTAAAGACATGCGGAACCAATAACGTAAGGATTCGGATTTGGCCGGATCCCTACGATGAAAACGGAAATTCTTACGGGGGAGGTGGAAATGATCTGGAGACTACCATTGAGATCGCAGAAAGAACTGTACAAAGCGGTATGGATTTTATGCTTGATTTCCATTATAGTGATTTCTGGGCAGACCCGGCCAAACAGGTAAAACCGAAAGCCTGGAAAGAATTAAGCGGAGAGGCACTGGAAACGGCGGTGTATCTGCATACTGTAGATACGTTAAAGGCATTGAAAAACCACAAGCTTGTGCCGACTATGGTGCAGGTTGGAAATGAGATTACAAAAGGGCTGTTGTGGCCGGATGGTTACATCGAACAGACCGAAAATATGGCACATCTTCTGAAGGCAGGGATTAAGGGGGTGCGCGAGGAGTGTCCGGATGCAAGGATCGTATTGCATCTGGATTTCGGAACGGATAATAAAATGTATCGACAGTGGTTTGATCAGGTTTCATCGTATGCGCTGGATTTTGATATTATTGGAATGTCGTATTATCCGCACTGGAACGGAAGTCTTTCACTTCTTCTGGATAATATGAATGATATCAGCAGCCGGTATGACAAAGATGTGCTTGTTGCAGAGACTTCAATTGGTTATACCACGGAAACATTTGGCTGTAACGGAATCGTTTATTCGAAGGAGCATGAAAAAATCACTGGATACCCGGCAACACAGCAGGGACAGGAAGCATTCTTGCGGGATTTGTTTGCAACGGTAAGAAGTGTAAACAATAAAAGAGGCATCGGTGTGTTTTACTGGGAACCGGCATGGCTGCCAATACCGGACTGTACGTGGGCAAGTAAGAGTGGCAGCAAGTACATGAAAGACAAGATGACAGCAGGAAATGCCATGGCAAATATGGCATTGTTTGACGAAAATGGAAACGCAAACAGCGCGCTGATAAACATGAAAACAATGTAAAGGGAGGATAATCATATGAAAAAAATAATAACAGCTGTGCTGGCTGTAACAATGGCAGTGGGAATGTTGACTGGCTGTGGAAGTGGAAGTGGAACCGGAAAAAAGGAAGCTTCCGGGGAAAAACTCGTGATTTGGACGAACATGAACGTGGAAGTGGATACCATTCAGAAATATGCAGATGAATGGGGAGAAAAGAACGGACGAAAGGTAGAAGTCATTCACCAGTCTCCATCTGTCCAGCAGTTTGCACAGGCAGTAAAAAGTGCTTCCGGACCGGATGCTGTGGTGGGTATTCCCAATGACCAGCTTGCAGATTATGTAAACGCAGATCTTACTGCAGAAGTGCCACAGGATCTGTATGCGGATCAGGATTTTTCCGATGCAGCCATCCAGGCATGTTATGTAGATGGAAAACGATATGCAGCACCACTTTCCGTAGAGACTACTGCACTGTTTTACAACACAGATCTTGTATCGGAAGTCCCAAAAACATGGGAAGAACTGGTCGATCAGGCAGCCGCAGACGGAGGTGTACAGTTTGATGCAACAAGCATATACTACGATCTTGGTTTTGTGAGAGCCTGCGGAGGTTATATTTTTAAATATCAGGATGGGGCATATGACACGGCAGACATCGGTCTTGATAATGAGGGCAGTGTGGATGCCTATGCCTTTATCAATGACCTGTGCAATAAATATAAACTGATCACGGCAGATGTGACAGCCGATATCGCAAGAAGTAATTTCCAAAACGGAAAATGTGCTTATTATATTGGTGGACCATGGGACATTGACGGTTTTACCTCTGCAGGAACTAAATTTGCTGTAGCAAAAATGCCAACTTTCCACGGACAGCCGTTTGTGACCCCGGTGGGTACACAGGTAAGTTTTGTGAGCAACAGCAGTAAAAATCAGGATGCAGCATGGGATTTTATTTCCTATCTGCTGGAAAACGGTGCACTTGGCATGTATGAGGCGGGTGACCGTATACCGGCAAAATTGGCAGATCAGGAACTTGATGAGATCCAGAGTAATGCATACACACAGGCATTTGTCGAGCAGATCAATGATGGAGAGCCGATGCCGACCGTATCAGAAATGGGACAGCTCTGGAGTATCCACACAAACAATATCCGTTCGATGTGGTCTGGGGAGCAAACACCAGAGGAAGCTGCCAAAAATATGGTTACGCAGTTGAAAGAAGCGATTGAATTGATGAATTCAGGAAAGTAGTGATGGCATGAGAAAGAAAAAGAATGCGCTTGGGTATACTTATCTGGCACCGGCACTGATCTCGATTCTGTTGGTGACATGTCTGCCAATTATTTATACGGTGATTTTATCTTTTACTAATTACAACATGTATCATCTGACAGATTACACGTTTGTGGGTCTGGAAAATTATCTGACCGTATTTTCCGGAAGCATTAAAAATGTGTTTTTCCCGGTACTTGGGTGGACGATTTGTTTTGCGCTGTTAAGTACGGCAGGTTCCTATGCAATGGGACTGATTCTTGCCATTTTGTTAAACAATCCGCATATGAAAGAATCAAAAATTTACCGTGCAGTGCTAATTGTTCCGTGGGCATTGCCATCTACGATTGCAATCCTCGCATGGCAGGGACTGCTAAATGAGCAGTATGGTGGAATCAATAATTTACTGCATACAATCGGTATTGCCTGGAATGTACCGTGGCTGACCAATCCATTCTGGGCAAGGGTTGGGTTGATTATCGTGAATGTGTGGCTGGGATTTCCCTATATGATGAATGTCTGTCTTGGTGGACTACAGGCGATTTCTGGTGAATACTATGAGGCGGCTAAAATGGATGGGGCATCAAAATTTCAGTGCTTTAAGAGCATTACATTGCCGATGGTGACAAAACTTTCCATTCCTCTTGTAATTTCCTCGTTTGCGGCTAATTTTAACAATTTTGGAAATATATATATGATTACACAAGGTGGACCAGCGAGAGTGGATAACCAGTTTGCGGGTTATACGGATATCCTTGCCAGTACCACCTATAAGATGACCACATGGTCGAACCGGTATGAACTGTCTGCAACGTTCAGTGTGCTGATCTTTATCATTGTCGGAACATTTACGCTGATTAATATGCGGCTGTCCGGCTCATTTAAGGAGGTTGATTAAATGAAAAATAAAAAGAAAATATCCGCCTCAGAACAACGGACACTGTGGGGAAGCAGAGTGGTCATATGGATCACAATGATCGTGGTGCTGTTTCCGGTCATATGGATTGTTATGTCCTCTTTTTCCGCGGGTGACAGCTTTTTCCTGTCCTCATTGTTCCCTGAAAAATTCAGTATTGAACATTATGTGGAACTGTTTCGGGAAACGGATTTTGGAATCTGGGTTTTTAATTCCCTAAAGTTTTGCTTTATTGTAGCAATCATACAACTTGTGCTTACTTCACTTGCAGCGTATGCGTTTGCAAGACTGCGGTTTGTGGGAAGAAAATATGGACTGATGGCACTTTTGATATTACAGGTGTTTCCAAACAGCATGGCAGTTGCCGGATACTATATTTTAATTTATAAGTTCGGGTTGGTGGACAACAGCTTTGCGCTCATTCTTGTGCTTGCAGGTGGAAGTGCTTACAATATCTGGTTACTTAAATCTTATATCGATGGACTTCCGGTGGAATTGGATGAAGCTGCAATGGTGGATGGAGCAAATGAATTCCAGGTTTTTTATAAGATCATCATCCCGCTTGCAATGCCACAGCTTGCCGTGATCTTCCTGTTTTCGTTTATTGCAACATACAGTGAATATGTGATTACCTCAATCTTTTTGCAGACACCGGGAAAAATGACGCTTGCACTCGGACTGCAGTCTTTTATCAGCGATCAGTTTGCTGCGCACTGGACTTTGTTTGCTGCAGCAGCAGTGATTTCATCCCTGCCGATCATGATCATCTTTATGTGCTTACAGCGATTTATTCAGAATGGATTGGTTGCCGGAGGGGTAAAAGGATAAAATGAAATATCATCGGGGATTCTTCATGAAGATGGCAAAATAGGGACGAATGAGGATTTTTCCGGATTAGCGGGTCTTTTAGAATCTGCAATTTCTGGAGTACGTGCTTCTGCTGCATCAAGTACCAAAATTATGCTTCATCTGGATCAGGGTGGAAAAAATCAGTTGTATACCTGGTATTTTGGTGGATTATTGAAAGAGTCACCAAACTTGGATTTTGATGTATTTGGATTATCTTATTATCCAATGTGGCATGGAACCATGGAGGGGCTTCAGTATAATTTGAATTACTTGGCGACCACCTATAATAAAGAAGTGTGTGTTGTAGAAACTGCGTATGCATGGACAACGGAAGATGGTGATGGTGAAGGAAATGTATTCATTAGTGGAGATGAAGAAGTTGGAGGATATCCTGCAACAGTAGAAGGACAATTTGAATTTATGAATGATCTGGAATCAATCATTTTAAATGTACCAGATGACAAAGGTATTGGATATTTTTATTGGGAACCAGAATGGATACCTGTAGAAGGCGGAACATATGCTACATCTGCAGGGGTTGCGTATAAAAATGATACCGTAACGCCAAGTAATACATGGGATAACATGACGTTGTTTAATTTTCAGGGAAATGCATTAGATTCTATTAAGGTGCTTAATAAACCGTGTGAAAATTTATTGACAAATATCAGTTTTGAACAGAATGGGATAACTACTTCACCGAGTGGATGGAATGTATGGACAAGTGATTCGTCAGATGAAAATACTGTAAGAACAGAATATGGTGATGCATATGATGGAGATTACAAATTAACATTTTGGGATGATAAAGAGTATTCGTGTTCTGTATATAAAACGTATACAAATATTCCGAATGGAACATATAAATTCTCAATTTGGGCAAAGACAAATGGGAAACAGGATGTTTTACAACTTTATGCAAAAAATTATGGAGGAAGTGAGCTTGATACCACGATTGAAACAAGTGACATTAATTGGAATATTTTTAGTATAGACAAGATTGTTGTTACAAATCATACGTTGGAGATCGGGGTTTATTCTGTAGCAGGAGCAAATGACTGGTGTAACCTTGACTTGGCAATGTTAAGAAAAATTGATTAATTATATTTAAAATTTTTAAGGGGATGGTTTTGATCGTCCCCTTAATTTTTGAATTGTTCTTTGACTGGTGGAATCTTATGAAAAAGAAAATATGGAATAGGTGCAGAAAAAATGGTACGTTATGATAAGATTTTTTCTATCATTGATATTAAAGAAGAAAATATGAAAAAGTGGGGGAAGTGCTTCCATTTTATAAGAATGTACAAAAAGAGGGGGTTATTCTTTGGAAGGCAGCTTAAAAGAACTTGCACGATATTAGCACCTGTAGAGCAGAACATAATCTGTTTTACAGGTGCTTTTTTCAATTAATAAGGAACTGGTACTTTCGTCCCTTGGCAAAGTGCCCAATTAAAAGATTAAAAAAAGGATAAAAAACTTTAAATTAAGTAATACTTTACAATGTTTAATTTTATATTAACTAAATATTGACTTAAAATTACTTTGTGATATACTGAATTTATCAAATAAATTAAGCAATTGCACACTGGTTCCCATATTTTTTACTGCACTCCCCAAGTATGCAGTACCCTCTCCCTGAAATATGGGAAGCAGCGTGCAATTGCTTTTTTATTAAGTGAAACCGGATAGATGGAGGGTGCTGGAAGGTTTTTACAACTAAAATGGAGAAGAAAGGAAAGGTAGAGCAAAAACATGAGAAGGGTAGGAAAACAGATTGTTGCCATCACGCTGGCAGCGGCAATGATGGGGTCACTGACACCGGAGGCATGCACATTTTTACAGAATGAGATTGTGTATGCGGCGGAAACAAATGAAGCGTCAGCACCAACAGTAACACGTACAGAACTGTACAAAAATGAGAACGCAAAAACAACAGAAACCATTGATTTTTCAGGATTGCAAGAAGAAGACTGGAATGGTGCAGGAAAAATTACTTTTGCATATGATAATTCCATCAATGGCTCGTCGGGAAATGTGAATGAAGAGTATGAATTAACTGCAAAGGTAACACTGGATGAAACATCCTATCAGTCGCTGGATGCAGATAAAGCGCATCTGAATATCCAGGGTGTAACAAAACTGGGATCAAAATGGGGATGGAACAACAGTACGGATTGCCAGTGGCTGCAGAAGGATTCTTTTATGAAAGTTGGGGAGAATTATTCAGCTGATCTGAAAGTAAAGTTTTCAGGAATAACACCGGATACATTGATGGATGTTGAATTCGTTCTTGTGGGAACCGGATTTAAGGGAACTGTGACATTTTCAAATGTAGTTCTCACAAATTTATCAAGCGATAAACAGGAACTGACCAAACAGGAGCCAACCGTTCTTTCTGATTTAAATGATGAATCCCAGGTAAATCTGTGGGTAGGTGAAACCGGATATCAGTATTTCCACGGTGGAACAAAAAATGCTGCTCCGGAACTTTCCTATGACGCAAATGGCGGAGACGGAAGATTAAAAGTAAGCCTGAATTATACAGCCAACTCCGGCGAATCATGGAGTGAGGCAAAAGTGAAATTCACACCGAAGACACCGGCTGATATCAGCAATTATAATCAGGTGAGTGTGGATTTGATTTATCCGGAAAGCAGTAATATTTCCAAGATAAAATTTTTCTCCAATAGCGGGATCAATAAAGATACCAGCATAGATTCGTCCGAGGCAGCAGATGCAGGAAACGGATATAAGAAAGTTACAGTTACTTTAGGATTTTCTCCATCTGCCACACCAATGGATGATCTGACAATCGGACTTATCGGAGCCAACAGTTCCTTTGCAGGGGATGTTTATCTGGATAATCTGATACTTTCCCAGAAGGATGCCAGTGGTGATTTTGTGACAATTACCGCAACACCGAATACAGACGGAACACAGGCAAAACCAGAAGCAACAGATAAAACCCTGACCATGACAGATCCGGATGCCAGCAATAGCGCAAAGGCATTGTATGCATATTTACAGGGACTGACCGAGAGCGATCAGGTACTGTTTGGTCATCAGAATGATGTCAGCCGTTCGGTTGGAACAAAGGATGAGTTAGGAGATGTCCATGATGTGACCGGTTCTGTCAGCGGTATTTTTGGAATAGATTCCCTTGCACTGTTTGGAAGCGAGGCAGGTGGAACAGATGCAAAATCTGCACTGGAAAATTCCATCAATTACAGCAAAAAGGCAGCAGAGAATGGAGCAATCGTCACATTATCTGCACATATGCCAAACTTCACAAGCGCGAAGATCAAAGACAATGGGGATGGAACCTACGATTTCTTTGACTGTAATTTCAACGAATCCAAAGATCTGTCCGGGGACAGCTTAAAGAAGATTCTGCCAGAAGGAGAAAAGAATAAGGTCTTTACGGCTTATCTGGATACCATTGCAACCTATGCGAATAAATTACAGGAATCAAATATTCCGGTCATCTTCCGTCCACTGCATGAGAATACCGGCGGATGGTTCTGGTGGGGAACTGGAAACACGGCGGAAAGTTATAAGAGTCTGTATGCATATACCAGAGAGTATCTGGAATCCAAAGGGGTACATAATATGCTTTATGTGTATTCACCAAACGGACCGCTGGAGACCGAGGCAGAGTATATGTCGCGTTATCCGGGAGATGCCTATGTAGATATTCTGGCATTTGACTATTACAACGATTTTAATACCTATCCGGCTGAAGCAGATACGTCGTTCTTTGATCATCTGGATCAGACCTGTCAGGTTGTATCATCACTTGCAAAACAGCATAACAAGCTGGCTGCGATTTCGGAGACCGGTGTACGTGTGATGAAAAAGGATGGAAGTGATAACGAAGGGCTTCTTGTAAAAAATAATCCGGTCAGTGAGGCAAAGTCGGGTGTGAACTGGTATCAGAAAGTGAATGATATCGCAAAGAAAAACGACATGCCATATTATATGGTATGGGCAAATTTCAGCGATACCAATTTCTATGTGCCGTATAAATACAGTGATACCATGGGTCAGGAAATGGTCAATGAGTTTATTGATTACTACAACAACGCGGATTCAGTATTTGGAAACGGTACGAATTTCTATGGAAATATCGATAAGTACGCAGGAGTAAAGACGGATAATTACAAAGATGTCAGCGGATACATGGTAGCACCGTTTGATATGGATACGATTTTAAAGCCAACTGCATTAAAGGCAAGTGTTTCCAATGCCGGTGAAGTATCGTTTGTTGTAAAGGATACGGCAAAGGGCAAACAGTTGACATTGCCGGCTGCAAAAGGCTCCGACAGATTCTATACGGCGCAGCTGACACAAAAGGAAATGGATCAGATCGGAGAAACAGATGTTGCATCCATTACACTCGTTGCAGATGGAAAAGAACTGTCCACGATCACAAATCTGAGTATCGGAAAAGAAAAGGACAAAGCTCCGGCAGGTGTGCTGGAAAATTTTGACTACTATGTCGGGAGTAATGGACTTCTGGATGCAGCTTACGGTGGAAATTCTGCCGCTGGATGCAGTTCGTCCTTTACGCTGGATCAGGAGCATAAGGCAGACGGTACATATGGTGCTGCATTTAGTTACAAATTAAAAACAACCGGTTCGGAAGTCTGGACGGGTCTGGTAAATGCAAGTCTGGGCAATACAGATTTTTCAGCCTATAATGCATTGAAATTCTGGACAAAACTTGATGGAAAAGGTCAGAAGGTTGTTGTACAGATCAAGGCAGGAGGAGAAGAGTATGAAGTATATCTGACCAATCTTGCGAAGACAGAAGATGCCTATGAAGTAACCGTTCCATTCTCAGCTTTTAAAGGGAAGACGGGTGGAAAACTTAGTGGGGATGCTTTAAAAGATGTGCAGGCATTCGGACTCTGGTGTAATTCCAACCCGGCAGGTTCCGCGGTAGATGTGGAATCGGTACTTTACTTTGATGCATTCAAAGGAACAACGATCAGTGATGCAGAAGCTGCAAAAGCAGATGCCGATGGCCTGATTGCGGTAAAACAGATCAGCCAGAGTGGAAATAATGGCGGAAATTCTTCCTCCGGCAGCAGCACCTCTGGTGGAAATTCCGGCAGCACAACAACACCGGATACAAAACCATCGGAAACCCGGAAAACGGACAAAACATTTGAGAATATTGCAAAAGATACAAATGCGACACTTACCGTTGAAAAGAACGATAAGGGAGAAGTGACAGATGCCCGGGCACAGCTGGACAAAACAGTAAAGAATGCTTCCGAGACAAAGAAGACTACAATTTCAGCAGATGTGGTTGCAAAATTAGTCCAAGAGGCAGGAACCAGCGACATCACGATTACCCAGACAACAAAGAACGCTTCCGGCAAAGTGATGAACAGCGTATCTGTCAATGCGAAGGATCTGCAGGCAGGCAAAAAGCTGACACTTGTAAAAGTTGATAAAAAGACAGGAGAAAAAGTCCTGATCAGCAGCAGGACTTATAAGGTTTCCAAAGACGGAACTGTGACAGCGGATACCAAAGATGCCGGTGATTATGTACTGCTGAATGAGAAGGATGCAAAAGCCCTGAGCAGTAAAATCTTAAAGAGTATTGCATTAAAGGATACCAAGAAAACGGTTGCAAACGGAAAGAAGGCAAAAGTTACTTTTGATAAGAACCTGAACATGGAAAATGTAAAGAAGATCACTTATACATCTTCCAAAAAGTCGGTTGTAACCGTGAATAAAAATGGTACAATTGTCGCAAAGAAAGCTGGCAAAGCAGTTGTGAAAGTAAAAGTCACTTTAAAGAACGGAAAGACAAAGACTGTAAAGATGACGATCAAAGTGACAAAGTAAATTTACAGGAGTTTCGTCAAAATTTTAATAAGAAAAAGACGGTTTCGCAGGAAATCGTCTTTTTTCTTACCCATAATTGTAAAGAGAAGCGTGTGTGTTTTTTCGGGGGAATTGATTGTAATTTCAGGAACCTTTGTTTATACTAAAATCAATAGAAAAGAGAATGAGAAGGAGAACATTTATTATGGCAGGAAAACACATTTCCATTCCGGCACTTTTAAAGATCGGTGCGGGTGCATTGGACAATCTGGGGATTTACTTAAAAGAGTTACAGTTACAGAAAGTAGTTGTATTGTTTGGAAACGGTCTTGTAGAAATGTTTGGTTCTACCGTTATGGAAGCATTGCAGCAGGAGGACATTGATATTTTAGAATATCAGGAACTTGATACCGTGCGGTTGGAAGATCTGACCAGTCTTGCATTTTCCATGCCGGCGAAGACGCAGGCAGTCATCGGCATCGGTGGCGGAAAAGTGATTGATGGTGCGAAATATTGTGGATTTCTGCGAAATCTGCCGTTTATCAGCATCCCGACATCGGCATCGAGCGATGGCTTTTCAAGTGCCAGTGCTTCCCTTCTGGTGGAAGGACGCCGCAAGTCCGTTCCGGCAAAACTTGCATATGGGATTGTGGTGGATACAAGGATTATCCGCAGTGCACCGGAGAAATTTTTATATTCCGGAATCGGCGATATGGTATCAAAAATTACGGCACTGTATGACTGGATTTTTGAGGAAGAACATGGGTACGGAAAAGTCAATGATTTTGCTGTCATGATTGCAAAGAAAGCAGTCAACAGTTTTGTGCGCACACCGTTTACTTCGATACAGGATGATCTGTTTTTAAAGGAACTTCTGGATTCTCTTGCAATGAGCGGAATTGCAAATGAGATTGCGGGCAGCAGTGCGCCAACGAGCGGCAGCGAACATCTGATTTCCCATGCGCTGGACAAGATGCTTGAGCATCCGCAGCTTCATGGTATTCAGGTTGGCATTGCAACCTATCTGATGAGTGTTGTGCAGGATCATCGTTACCGGAGGGTAGACACAATTTTTATGCAGACGGGGTTCTGGGATTATGTAAAAACACTGGATCTTCGGCGGGAGGATTTTGAGAAAGCAGTTGATCTGGCACCGTCGATCAAACCGTTCCGCTATACGTATCTGCATGAGCAGCAATATAGGGATCGCGCGAAGGAACTCCTGCATACAGATGCGCGGCTGCAGGAAATCCTGAAATAGAGAGGAAAATAAATTACAGGATATACAATGATAAAAGTAGCAATATGTGATGATGATATACAATTTATTTATAAATTGGAACAAAGTATTTTTCGGTTTGCAGAAATGAAAAGAATAAAAGTGGATGTTGACGGTTATACAAGTGGAGCAGAATTTATTCAAAAACTGCAGCAAAGCGAAAGGTATGATTTGTTATTTTTGGATATTGAATTAGGGGACAGCTCGGGGATTATCGTTGGAAACTGGATTCGATCCCAGATCCAATATGAATCCATGCAGATTGTTTTTGTATCGGCAAAAGAAATGTATGCCATGCAGCTTTTTGATCTGCGTCCAATGAATTTCCTCGTGAAACCCATACAACAGGAACGAGTAGATTATATATTAGATGAATATGAAAGGCTGTATCAGTTTCAGCCACATATTATAGAAATTGGGAAAGGAAGAAATTCGATACGGATAGAAGAACATTCTGTTTTTTATTTGCAGAGCCTTGCCAGAAAAATTCAAGTGGTAACAGCAAATGATACATTATGTGTTTATGGAAAACTTTCGGAGGTTATTCCTGCGTTGAATCCGCATTTATTCTGTGTGGTACATAAATCTTATGTCATTAATCTGCGGTATGCAGAATCTTTTCAGAAAGACAGCGTACACATGATCAATGGGGATGACATTCCGGTCAGTCGGTCTATGAAAAATAACCTTGATCATGCAATTGTGGAAAAGATGAGGTGTGGCGGGTGAATAACATAGAAAGAATATTTGAAGCGGTATGTAACATATTAAGTGTGTATGTAAGTTTTAAAGTGACGGATGTTTTTCTGGAAAAGAAAAGAAAACTGCCACGGATGGCAAATATTGTTTATGTGATCGTATGGCTTATTAATACAGTTGTTGCATTTGGTTTTCGAAATGCCATGGGAACTACGGTGAGTATGGTATTGCTTCTCTGGGCGGCAGAAGGTATATTGTATGAAGGAAGTATACTACAGAAAATAATGGCAGGTTGTTTTACAGTATTGCTGGGGCTTACCATAGAATTTATCATGTATTATTATCTGGGAGATTTTTCTTTGTTTTCCGAAGGGCGGGCAATGGGAACCATCACAGGGGCAATGGTCAATCTGCTCATAGCAATGGGAATAAGACAGGTGATATGTCGGCGAAGGGTTATGGAAACACAGAACTATTACTTTATGATTCTTGTATTAGCCGGAAATATTGTCTGGATATATGCTCTTGAGAGTGTATCCGGCGAAAATTCGCCAAAAACAGTATTATCACTGGCTATTATGATCGTTGTAGATCTTGGAATGTTCTATTTGTATGACCGTTTGGGAGAAGCTTATCAGGATAAAATGCAGCAACGGCTTTTAAAGGAACATATGATGGCCTATCAGGAGCAGATGCATATCATGCAGCAGAATCAGAAAAAGCTGGATTCTTTGCGGCATGACATGAAAAACCATATGTATCTTCTGCAGACATATCTTAATGAAGGAAGGTATGATAAGGCACAGGAATATGTAAATAAAATGAGTGAGCATTTGCAGACGGAGCATAAGTATGTGAATACGGGGAATCTGGAATTGGATATGATTTTGAATCATAAACTGGCAAAAGCGGAGGCAATGTCCTGTCAGATTCAGTCGCAGATTGTGATTCCGTGCCAGTTGCCAGTGGATGGATATGACTGGAATGTTTTGTTTGGAAATCTGTTGGACAATGCAATTGAGGCAATGGAGCAGATAAAAGATCGTTTTTTGGAGATTCGGATACAATACGACAGGGGAATTCTGGGTATACAGGTGAAAAATACGTTTGATGGAAAAGTCAATAAACAGGGAGAACGTTTACTGACAAGGAAGAAACAACAGGCATTGCATGGAATCGGTATGCAGAATATTTCAGATGTTGTAGACAAATACGGGGGATGGAAATCTATAAATATCGATGAAAATATATTTGAGGTTCAGATTGTGTTATATCTTTGAAAAAATCCCATGGTGTATGCTATGGGATTTTTAATGCAGATTTTGACGAAAATCAAACCAATTTTAACATGCAGAAAGAATAATGGGAAAAATGAAGTATAGTATACACAAGAGAGGGGAAATAGCCATGAAAAATATTTTAAAAATAATGCTTATGATG
>ULMP01020827.1_pt1 | contig 13464 bp, 10 predicted proteins | sample 1951681 | NCBI WGS metagenome assembly ULMP01 (sample SAMEA4835553, study PRJEB28245) | human gut metagenome | biome: gut microbiome; material: fecal sample | place: Denmark | collected 2008 | reverse complement strand
TTCCGCCGCCGACGCTTGCCTCAAACATAAAGTTAACATTGTTTTCCTTTGCCAGTTCAAGCAGGATATCACCTTTTTCGGCGACAAGCTCCTTGTTTGAAGTGACAACGGATTTGCCTGCCTTTAAGCAGGAGGAAACAAATTCAAAAGCGGGATGAAGCCCGCCCATTGCCTCTGCGACAATTTTAACATCGCCGTCGTTAAGAATAATATTGAAATCATCTATTATCTTATCTTCGTTTTTGTCACCCGGAAATTTTCTGAGGTCAAGGATATACTTGACGTTCATTTTTTCTCCGATTTTGCCTGTAATTTTTTGTTCGTTGAGCGAAATAACTTCCGCAACACCTGAACCTACAACACCGTAGCCTAAAACAGCTATGTCCATTGTTTTCAACTCCCTGATACGTTTAAACGATATAATCAACTTAGTTTATCATAAAAGTGTAAAATAATAAAGTGTTTTTTGAAATTTTTTCATTTTTTATTTGCATTATTCTCTTTTATGGTATAATATATTCATTGTAAGGAATAAAGTTAACAGCTATGGAGTGAAAATGCGTATGGATAAAGCCGAAGTAAGACGTAAAAAAATTATAAATATAGTCTATTACGCCATTGTATTAGGCTTGGCATATTTATTTTTGAAATACTGCTTCTCGATGTTTGCACCGTTTCTTATTGCTTTTTTTATTGCGGTAATAGTGCAAAAGCCGACCAATTTTATAACGAGAAAGACAAAAATCAAAAAGGGTATAACCGCAACGATTCTTGTTCTTCTTTTGTATCTGGTAATTGTTGCCTTGATCTCGCTTATCGGAGTGAAGCTGGTCGACGGAATAAAAAGCCTTATTGCTTTTATTCAGTCAAAGCTGACGGATATACCGACGCTTATTGAGAATATCAAGAATTGGTCGCTTAATGCTATCAAATTTTTACCCGACGGTCTTGAAACAAAAGCGACACAGTCGATGATACCGTTCTTTGACGCTCTCAAGGAAAAGAGTGCCAGCGAAATTGCAAGCTTTATCGTAAACAAGGCGTCAAACGGCGAGAAGTTCTCAATTGCGAGCCTTTCAACTCCACTCAGCGGAATCTGGAGCACAGCAAAGCAGATACCGTCCGCCTTTGTTGCCGTTATGATAGCGATAGTTTCCTCTTGCTTTATGGCAGTTGACTATGACCGGCTTGTTATATTTATCAAGGGTCAGATTTCGGAGGAAAATGAAGGTAAGCTTTCCGCAACCAAGCGAATTGTATTTAAATCACTCGGAAAACTTATAAAATCATATGTTCTTATTATTTGCATAACGGGTATTGAGATTTTTGTCGGATTGAATATCCTTACACTTATCGGAATTTACAAGGACGGCAACATTGTTGCACTGTCGCTGATTATCGCCGTGCTGGATATCCTACCTGTCATCGGAACGGGTACATTTATGGTTCCGTGGGCGCTTTACAGTCTGATAACCGGCAAGGTCGGATTAGCAATAGGACTGTTTGTTGTCTATGCAATTATCTATGTTGTAAGACAGATAATAGAGCCGAAAATCGTCGGCGGAACGGTTGATTTGCCGTCGTTCGTCACCCTTATGGGTATGTATATCGGTTCACAACTGTTCGGATTTATCGGAATCTTCCTTGTGCCGATTCTTATAATCATCGTCAAGCTTCTCAACGATGAGGGAATTATCCACCTTTGGAACAACAGCGATGCGTTTGAAGATGAAGTTTCCTCCGAGCCTAAAATCAAGCTCCCGAAGCTGTCGTTTATGAAGAAAAAGAAGAAATAAGAATATAAAAAAGAGGTCGTTGCGGCCTCTTTTTTTTATGCCGTCACCGTAATTAACGGTGATTTTTATTTTCAAAAAGCTTAGTTAGTTTTTTTCATGGCGCAAATAAATTCCGAGAGCTTGAACTGTTCCTCGTCATCAAGAAGCTGAATTGCGGATAAAAGATAGGGGTTGACCTTGTTCCTCTGCTCGGAAAAGAAATCCTGCAAGGAAATATCAAGGGCAAAGCAAATATATGAAAGCATCTCAACAGTGGGATTCTTTTTGTCCATTTCAAGGTCACGCAGATAGCTTTGCGAAATGCCGGCGAGATTAGCTAACTTGTTTGTGCTCATATTTTTTCTTTCCCTTAATTCAACTATTCTTTTTCCGACGTCCATTTAATCACCTCGTATATTATAATAATCGTTATTGCAAAAAAATATTACAGCTATAGTGTTGACAAATTATCTCCATGGTGATAAAATATCATCGCCATTGAAATAATGGCGTCTACAATAAAGGAGGAGCATTAAATGAAAAAGGCAAAAAGAATTATAGGAGCAGTGTTGATTTTTGCTCTGCTGGCACTGACACTTTCTGCTTGCGGCAAGAGCAGCAAAATCACAGGAGTGTGGTACAACGAGAAAGGTGAGACTCTGAATGTTCAGCAGGACGGCAGCTACAACTATGAGGGCGAATACGGTACCGGAACATGGAAGGTCCTTGACGACAAAAAGACGATTGAGTTCAGGGATTTTTATGGCGAAACAACAAATGTTGAATTGGTAAAAGATGATTTGGGCGAAAAAATCAAATATCATGGTTATGATTTCTATAAGGATTCGTATCCGAGCGATGACGCTATATCCGAAAACAGAGAAAAGAACGCTCAGGCTCTCGATGCTTTTGCAGGAATAAGCTATGAGGTTTCCGGAGTATCACCTTATTGCCAGTTGACAGTAAATACTCAGGGTTGCAGCGAAGAGGTACAGAAATATGTTACGTTTGAACTCGACAAAGAAAAGTATGCAAACGGAGATACGGCAGTGGTAAAAGCCGTTCTTGCAAACAATACAGGCGACACAATGTATAAGCTTGACTCTGCAACAGCAAATTTTGAGATCAAAGGACAGGCGGAATACATATCTTCGGTTGAAGGCTGTGATTTCACAAAACTGAAAGCTGAGCTTGCCGATTACATTACAGCAGCATTTGCAAATGCAAAAAAGCCTACTCATTGGGGAGATACCGAACTTTTCAATAAAACAATTCTTGTTTCAAAAAGTATTACAAAAGTCGATGGAGATGTTTATTTGTCATCTCTTAAGCCAAATAAAAAAGGGGAAGAACTGGATTGCTTAAACAGACTTTCCTTTACATACCAAATCTCATGGGCGAGCGATAAAGAATCGGGAGTTTTTTATGCATGTATCAGTGCAGTAAATGTGATGAAAACCGCTGACGGTACAATAAAATGGGGCAAGAAAAATGCTGATGATTTCGATTTCGTTGCCGAGAGCGCAGACGGCAGCATCGAAAACTGCGTTACGACACTGATTATGTGTAACAAGGATAACTATAATATAACAAAGGTTACAGTGTGACGGGAAGTGAAGGACATGAAAAATATTAAATATACATATATTACCGCTGCCGCTTTGGAAGTCTTGACGGTTATATTTTGGTTTGTGCCGTCGTTTTCAACAGTTAAGTCGGTTTCACACTACGTTTTAGAAGATACGATGCATGTAAATCTCGGAGATTACAGCCTTTTCGGTTATTTCAGCGATATGATTTTTATTTCGATAGCAAGCCTTATCGGGGTGGCAGTTTCACTCTTTTTGATTGTTTCCCCGATTATTCGTGACAAATGTGAAGAACGTCATAAAATGATTTATCCGAAAATTACGGCAATTTATTCCGCAGTGTTGTACATAATTATATACATCTCAGCTTGTTCGGATGCTCGTAATTATGCAGATATCGGCGGTAAAGCAAGTATGAAGTTCGGCGGTGTTGTGTTTGTTATACTTAACATTGCTCTGCTCATACAGCTTTTTATGATATCTGTAAGAACCAAGCAGCTTTCAAAGCAGACGGTGCAAAATGCTGCAAGCAATCCATCGGATTTTATACAAAATGTGTAAGAGTCAATACGACTTTAAATAAAAAAGCAAAGGAGAAAAACTATGTATTGTAAAAATTGTGGACAGGAAATAGCGGACAATGCCGCTGTTTGTATTCATTGCGGTGTTGCCGTTTCAAATCAGCCCGTCAATGAAATGAATAAGCAGTATCATAATGTTCCGAAATGCCGCAAATGCGGCTATGTGGGCGAGTTTCAGAGAGGAAAAATGTTCAGAACGATTGACTGGGTTATCGGTCTTGCGACGATATGGTTCGGCTTCGGCATAATTTATTTCATAATCATTGCCATTATGCGCCATGATGAGAAAAATCGCGAAACAATCTGTCCTAATTGCGGCGAAAAGAACAGCGCAATGGACGTGTATTAAAGTTATTTGTATAATAAACAACAAAGTCGCAGGGTGATTCCTGCGGCTTTGTTGTTGCTTATATTTTGTTTATTCAACACCCCTGTAAAGGAGGCCTCTTGTAAATTCGCCGTGCGGCTTCTTGGAGCCTTTAATATAATCCTGAATCACGAGCGACGTTTTTTCCTTGCTCTCGTTTGTAAAATAGAGGAGCATGAAGTCCATGTTTCTTATCTCGCTGAGTCTGTCCGCCATATAGACGGGGACGCTGTTGAGAATTTCGCTGCAGCCTGAGCGGCAGTCAATCGGAAATTCAATTCCTCTGCGGTCGGTCAGCTTGCCCGTGCGCTTACATTCTGCACACGATTTTCCGTTTTTCTGCGGACAGTTTCTTGTCAGCATCAACGGCAGTCTGCCGTAAGCAAAAACGCCCCTCGGTGCATCTCCGCCGATTGCCTGAGCCTGAGCCAAGGTTAGCTCGGGCGAAAGCAGAATTCGGTTTATTCCCATACCTTCGAGCGACTTTACGGAGAGCGAGTTGAACACGTTTGAGCCGATAAAGGCATTTGGTTTTAGCCCTGCCTTTTGAATAAGCACAATTCCGTCAAGTGTGCCTGCCCATGCTTCGGTTATGCCGTATTCCTTTGCGCTTTTCAGCTTTTCGAGAATCTTTTCATCATTTGAAAAAATCCCTCTCGGCACTTCGACGCTGACTCTGAGCGATTTCTTAACCTTTTGCTCGTCTCCCAGCGGCACGATGACCTGTTCGATATAATCCCAATTTTCGGGTATACTGTCAATGTCGGCAAACCGGCAGATAAGCCTTTTTTTGCCCGGTGTGTGCGGCAGAATTTTAATATATTCGGGGGTGAAGCTCTTTGACTGAGCTTTGTTCCCGTCAAGCTTTTCGATAACCTCACGTCGGAGCTTGTTAAGTTCGGAGACGGGAATAAAAAGTCCGTCGTCAAGCTCAATATCAATATCGCCGCACAAAAATCTTGTTCCGCCGACCTTTGAAAGCTGATTATGAACCGCTTCGGCAGTTGTCGCCTTATTCATTGCGAGCTGAGGAACCTCTCCTTCAATGAAAACGTTTTTTGCTCCCGCTCTTGCAGCAAGCGACATCGGTTCACCCTTCAAAGCCGTGAAAGCAAAATCGACAACAGTATCCGCTTTCTCTTTTTCGTAGAGCTTTTCAAGCTTTTTAAGAACGCCGGATGCCGCCGTAACATCATCCTTGCGGCGAATTCCGAACATGTCATATCCGAGCTTGTTTCTGTAATAGCCGTCCGTGAAACCCGAACGGGAGAACACGGAACGCAGATCGTCTCGGAGAGCGTTATCCGTCACGCCGTCCACGCTGTTGCGGCAAGCCTTGACCGCTGCGGCAACGTATTCCGGACGCTTCATTCTACCTTCTATTTTGAATGAGCAAACGCCCATTTCAGCCGTTTCGGATATATAATCAATTAGCGAAAGATCCTTTAAGCTCAGGTCATGGCCTGTTCCGTTTTCAACCGAGAAGGGTAGCCGACACGGTTGAGCACATGCGCCTCTGTTGCCGCTTCGTGAACCGAGAACGGCGCTGAAAAGGCATTGGCCTGAAACGCACATGCAAAGCGCACCGTGTACAAAGCATTCAAGCTCAACAGGCGAATTTTCGCAAAGCTTTTTGATTTCATCTTTTGACAATTCACGGGGAAGAACGGCACGGGTAAAGCCGAGTCTTTTAAGCCTTTTAAGCCCTGCGGCGGTCTGGACGGACATCTGAGTTGAAGCATGAAGGGGCATATCGGGTGCCGTTCTGTGAATAAGCTCGGCAATTCCTATATCCTGCACGATAATTGCGTCAACGCCTGCCTCACATGCAAGCTGAACCGCTTCCTGTGCTTTTTCAAGCTCGCCGTCGGATACAAGAGTGTTAAGCGTTAAATGCACTTTCACGTTGTGTTTGTGACAGTATGCAACGGCTTCTTTAAGCTGCTCATCGTCAAAATTTTCTGCACTTCGGCGCGCGTTCAGATTTTTAATACCGAGGTAAACGGCATCTGCTCCGCTTCGCACGGCTGCAATAAGCGCCTGGGGCGAACCGGCAGGCGCAAGAATTTCAGGTTTTATCATAGCATTTCCTTTTCTTCGAGACTGCGGCGGATGCTCCTGAGGTCTCTTGTCATGCGCTCGGCTTCACGGCGAGCCATTTCGGCTTCCGTCTTTGCCTTTGCGGCATCCTCCATGTACATCTGAATTTGAGACTTTAAAAAATCGTTTGATTTTTCAGCCTGTTTAAGCTTGTCGGCATAGTCAAGGGCGCTGAGAACCGCCGCCTGAACCTGAGAAAGTCTCGGGTGGTCGTGTATAAGACCTGTGATCGCGTCGTCAAGGTCCTCGCCGAGATTTTTCATATAGGCGATCTCCTCATCGGTCGTAATATAATAATCCAATCCTCCGATCGTGAGTCTGACTTTGTTTTTTCCCATAACTGTACCTCCGCAGAATAATTGCGAAAAACATCGCAAATATTAAGATTATAAAATCATTATACTATATTTTTCAATTTTGATAAAGAGTTTTTTCGTATTTTTTTGACATTATTTGTTTTAATAAAGCATTTATATTTACTGTTATAACGTAATTAAGCCGTTATTTTGTTTAAATTTTATAATTATTTTTCTTATATGCTAAAATAATAAATATTTTTCGTTGAAGTGCATAAAATACAGGGTTGAAATTCTTATAAGCAATTTAAAATAGGGTGTTGTATTTTCTACAAAAATGGTATAAAATAAAAATATTAAATCAGGTAATCAAGTCAGGAGGCTTTTTATGAATTATAAACTTACAAAAAAGGAAGCCAAGGAGCTTATTGTTAATAAGCTTTCTCATTTCTACGGCGTTTCGCCCGAAGAGGCTACCTATGAGCATTACTACAAGGCAATTGCCCTTATTCTTCGCGACATGATGATGCAGGGAAGAAAGGAATTCCACAATGAAGCAAAGAAATCCGATTCAAAGAAGATTTATTATCTTTGCATGGAATTTCTCATGGGCCGTTCACTCAAGAACAATCTTTACAATCTTAATCTTACAAAAACAATGGAATCCGCTCTTAAGGATTTCGGAATAAAGCTTGACAAACTTTACGACTGCGAGCCGGATGCCGGCCTCGGAAACGGCGGTCTCGGCAGACTTGCCGCATGCTACCTTGACGGTCTTGCAAGTCAGGGCTATTACGCAAAAGGCTATTCAATTCTTTACGAATACGGCATTTTCAAGCAGAAGCTTGTTGACGGTTGGCAGACCGAGCTGCCGGATTTCTGGCTGCCGGGCGGAGATGTTTGGCTTGTTCCCCGTGAGGAGGAGGCAGTAGATATCCTCTTTGAGGGCTGGGTTGACGAGAGCTGGGACAATCAGTACCACCATGTTGAGCAGCGAGACTGCAATAAGGTAAAAGCTATTCCGTATGATATGTATGTTCCGGGTAAGGACGGTAAGGGAATCAGCGTTCTCCGTCTTTGGAGCGCAAAGGCTCCGGGACTTGACATGGATATGTTCAACCAGGGCGATTATATGCGCGCAATGGAGCAGAACGCAATGGCTGAGGTCATCAGCAAGGTTCTCTATCCATCCGATAATCATCCGGAGGGTAAGAGCCTTCGTCTGCGCCAGCAGTATTTCCTTGTCTCTGCTTCAATTCAGGATATTATCAATAATCACCTGAGAGTTTACGGCACGGTTGAAAATCTTGCCGACAAAATTGCAATTCACATCAATGATACTCACCCGACCCTTGCCATTCCCGAGCTGATGAGAATTCTTCTCGACGACTGCGGCTACGGCTGGGATGAGGCGTGGAAGATTGTCACCGATACCGTCGCTTACACCAACCACACCGTTATGGCGGAGGCTCTTGAGTGCTGGCCCGAGGATCTTTTCAAACGACTTCTCCCGAGAATATACGAGATCACAAAAGAGATTGACAACCGTTTTCGCAGCTATGTCTGGAATGCAACCGGTGACGCAGACAAGGTTGAACGCATGGCAATCGTTTCAAACGGGGTCATCAGAATGGCAAATATGTCCGTTGCGGGTTCACACTGCGTAAACGGCGTTTCGGCTCTCCATTCGGAGATTCTCAAGGAGAGTGTTTTCAAGGATTTCTATTCGCTCACTCCCGACAAGTTCACAAACGTTACCAACGGTATTGCTCACCGCCGTTGGCTCTGCCAGTCCAACCCTGAGCTTACAAAGCTTCTTACCGAGCTTATCGGCAACGGATTTGTCTATAACGGCGATGATCTTGAAAAGCTCAAACCCTATGCAACCGATGCCGAGGTTCTCAAGAAGCTTGAAAAAATCAAGCTTCACAATAAGGAAAGACTTACCGAGCTTGTTAAAAAATCAAACGGGGTAGAGCTTGATCCGACATCAATCTTTGATGTTCAGGTTAAAAGACTGCACGAATACAAACGTCAGCATCTCAACGCTTTCCATATTCTTTCAAAGTACCTTGCAATCAAGGAAAATCCCGACGGAGACTTCACTCCGCACACCTATATTTTTGCCGCTAAAGCTGCTCCCGGCTACTTTATGGCAAAGAAAATTATCAGCTTCATCTGCTCACTCAGCGAGCTTATCAATAACGACCCCGACGTGAGAGGACGTCTCAAGGTCGTATATCTTGAGGATTATAATGTTACAATGGCAGAGCACCTTATGCCGGCCGCCGATATCAGCGAACAGATCTCCCTTTCCGGAACGGAAGCGAGCGGCACCGGCAACATGAAGCTTATGATAAACGGCGCTGTCACACTCGGCACAATGGACGGTGCAAATGTTGAAATTCACGAGGCTGTCGGTGAAGACAACATCATTATTTTCGGCATGAGCACACCCGAGGTAAACGAACTGAAGCGGGTCGGCTACAATCCGATGAACTATTATCAGAACAATGTTGATATTCGCAAGGTTGTTGATTTTATAAACGGCGGAATCAACGGCAAGGTATTCCCCGAGATAGGCGGCACTATCACACACAACGATCCTTACATGGTTCTTGCCGACTTTGCAGACTATAAAGCGGCTCAGGCTAAGGCTGAAAAGCTTTTTGCCGACAGAAAGACATGGAACAGAATGTCGCTGATGAATATTGCAGGAGCAGGACGTTTTGCCTGCGACAGAGCAATCAACGATTATGCGCGTGATATCTGGCATACAAAACCGCTCAGAAAATAAAAAATGGGCTGCCGGTTAGCGCAGACCAAAGATAAAACAATAAATAGAAAAGGCTATAATTCATAGAAGGTCAATCAAATGAAATGACCAAGCATGGATTATAGCCTTGTTTTATGTGTGGTGCAAATTATTTTGCTTTTTTTAGTGCCTTTCCCTCTCGCAACGCACAAGTGCAGCATCGTTAAAAAGAAAATGCATTCTGCATCTAACTTTGATAGCCTTGCTTACATGGGTGTTTTGTATTTAATCTCTGACGTAAACTCTGATGAGGCCTTCATCGTTTACAATCATTTTATAGCCTGCGTCAATATAAGGCTGTTCGATTTCGGCTATCTTGACGGAGGTTGTTCCTCTGAGATCAAGAACAAGATAATCCGTATCAACCGCTTTGTGATAGTACTGTTCGTAAATTACGCTGCGATGCGACAGGTGCGGGACAAAAAATGTAGAAGCCGTTACGCTTGCATCATCCGGTATTTCATCAAGCACCTGAGTTATTCTCTCGTAAGCCTGCTTATTTACGCTGTAGCTCAGCGAGTAATTTACAACTCTCGGGTACATCAGCGAAAGCATCATAACCGCACTCATTACGGCGGCGGAGAACGTCATATACACACCTTTGTTTCTCTCGATCTCAGACAGGTTAATTACCGAAACATAGAAAAGAAACGCTGTCATTCCGAATGAATACTGCTTGCCGAGGTCGCACTGATAATAGTAGTCCGAAAGAAAGTTTATCAATAACGGGCAAACAAGAATGAGCCTTGAGAATTTTTTTGTCGCAAAAGGAAGCATTGCCAGCGGCAGGAAAAGCTGTAAGAAATAAATTATCTTTATGCTCTCGTTGTTTGTGCTTCTGAAAAGCTCATTGAAAACGAGCATCGGTGTTTTGAATACGGTCTTTATAACCCCTAAAAGTCCTTCTCCGGGGAGCTTCAGATTGGCAAATCTGTCAGACATTATTCCTTCGCCGAGATGCGAAATATATGCAACGGCGCAACCGAAATAGATTAGGGAAATTGCCATGAGCGCAAGACCTTTTTTATAATCCTTGTTTGAAACAAGAATATAAAAGGCAAAGATAAAAACGTATGCAAAGGCCTCTTCTTTAACCGTAAGAACAAGAAAAGCGAAAATAAACATCGGGATTTTTTTGTTCAGCTCATAGAAAAGGAACATCCACAAAAGCAGCGGAAGAATAAAACAGTTTTCATGGAAATCATAAATACATCCGTAGCTGATGGCAGGATAAGCGCAGTAGGCTATTGCCAAAAAAAGCTTTACCGTTGAGTTGAGATCGTATTTTCTCATAAGAAGCCAAAGCGGAATAATGCCGCTCATCAGCAAGACGACCTGTGCAATTTGCAGGGTTATATTTGAGGGAAAAACATAATAAATCGGCAAAAGAATATACAGAATAGGGGAAAAATGCACCGCAAAATGCGAAAGAAGCTTGTCTCTCTCGCATGTTGAAAGCGGCTGAAAGCTCTCCTTAAGATTGTAATAAATATTGCAGAAAATTCCGAAATCAAAGTTAGGAGAGGTATAAATAAGCAGACGGAGAACGACGATTGCCGATACAAAAACCGCGGAAATGACGGGTACACCTATAGCCGTTGCCAAGCTTGTCTTAGGCGCAACGTCAATTTCAAGCTTTTTGAGATAAGCATATCTTGCGGCGAGAAAAATCAGAGCGGCAAAGCCGAGAAGGGCAAAGCTGCTTGTTACCTTCATCGACGCTTCAATCGCCAGAAGGCTTGCCGAGGCGAGCACGCATATCGGAGCGGTTCGGTCGCTGTCAAGAAAATACCGTATGCCGGTTTGTGCGGCAAAAAAAACAAGAAACAAAATGATTGCAACAAAAATGTTTACCGACTGAAAAAGCTGAGCGCTTATCGTATCTCCCGAGCCGAAAAAGAACAGAATCGCTCCCGAAAAAAACCATGACGAAAAAAGCTTTGCAAGGAAATCCTTGCCGGCCGCCGAAATTATTTTATTGTTTTTTATTCTCATATTTCTGCAGTCCTTTCCGACAATAATCTTTAGACATTAGGTTTTAGCTTTCAAATACTTACCGAAGATGTTGAGGGTGCAAAAATCCGTAATTAACCAAATCACATACTCTCCGGAACGGTTATACGGAGCATTTCAAGAATGTTTTTGATTGTGTCCTTAACACAGACGCAGAGATACAGACGAGCCTGCATAAGCACTTCATCGTCGCACTGAACGCGGCATGCGTTATAGAATTTATGGAATAGAGTTGCAAGGTCGATAACATAGCGTGTAATTTTCGCCGGGTCATAAAGCTTTGCCGAATTGACGATTTCGTTTGTGAGTTCGGCAAGATGTCTGATAAGCTCACGCTCCTCCGGAGCCTTGAGTGCTTCAAGCTCCTCCTCGGTGCAGTCACGCGGCTCAATGCCTTCAGCCTTGAGCTTTTTGATAATTGAACAAATTCTTGCGTGAGCATACTGGCAGTAATAAACAGGGTTCTGCGAGCTCTGCTCAACCGCGAGATCAAGGTCAAATTCCATCTGTGAACCCGGTTCTCTCATATTAAAGAGAAATCTAACTGCGTCGATGGGAATATCCTCGAGCAAATCTACAAGTGTGATTGCTTTGCCTGTTCTCTTTGACATTCTGACAACCTCGCCGTCACGGGTAAGGCGGACGAGCTGCATGAGGATAACGTTCAGTCTGTCACCGCCGACGCCTATAGCGTCAAGTGCGCCCTGCATTCTTGCAACGTGACCGTGATGGTCTGCGCCCCAAACATCAATTGCCGTGTCAAAATTTCTGACCGAGAGCTTATTGCGATGATAAGCAATATCTGCGGCGAAATATGTCGGATTTCCGTTTGCACGGATAAGAACATCGTCTTTAAGCTCAAGTTTGTCAATGCTCTCCTGAGAAAGACCCTGCTTTTTCAGACGCTCGGTCTGAACATCAATATTCTTGTACCAAAGTGCTCCGTCCTTTTCATACGTCAAGCCCTTTTCTTTCATAAGCTTGATCGTGTCGGCAAGCTCGCCGTCATTATGAAGGACGCTCTCGTGGAACCATGTGTCATATCCGATTCTGTATTTTGTAAGGTTGTCCTTCATTGCCTGAATGTTCTTCGGCAATGCGAAATCAACGAGAGCTTTTCTTCGTTCCGTCTCATCGGCATTTATATATTTGTCGCCGTAAACGTCGGCAAATTCCTGCGCGCGAACCTTTATATCCTCACCGTGGTAGCTGTCCTCCGGAAGCTCAACGGCGTCCTCGCCCTTATAAATCTGCTGATATCTGACGTCGAGAGAAAGAGCAAATTTGTCAATCTGGTTGCCTGCGTCGTTGATGTAAAATTCACGGCTGACTTCATATCCTGCACGGTCAAGAACTGCGGCAAGACAATCGCCGAGTGCGCCGCCACGGGCATTACCCATGTGCATGGGGCCTGTCGGGTTGGCGGAAACAAATTCAACATTTATTCTTTTGCCCTTGCCGTAGTCCGAACGGCCGTAGTCCTTGCCCTTTGCACGGATATCCTTGAGAATATCGGCATAGTAGCGGTCGCCGAGATAGAAATTGATGAATCCCGGACCTGCGACTTCGACACGCTCGAAATATGTGCCTTCAAGGCTTACTTCGGCGATAATCGCATCGGCAATTTTTCTCGGAGCATTTTTAAGCTCTCTTGCCCATGCCATTGCGGCATTGGTCGAGAAATCGCCGTTCGCTCTGTCGGCAGGGATCTCAACATTAAATGTGCCCGACGGAACGGCTGCAAGTGTGCCTTTTTCGGCAGCCTTTTCCGAAGCGCAGGCTATTATTTTTTTAAGTTCGTTCTGAACCTCGTTTACTATATATGACATTTACATCATTCCTTTCGGTTTGAGGAAATTTACGTTTTCTCTTATTAAATGGCAATGCACTTTTTACTCAGCCTCCCCTTGGTTGAATCAAGGGGAGGT
>ULMP01006097.1_pt1 | contig 13510 bp, 15 predicted proteins | sample 1951681 | NCBI WGS metagenome assembly ULMP01 (sample SAMEA4835553, study PRJEB28245) | human gut metagenome | biome: gut microbiome; material: fecal sample | place: Denmark | collected 2008 | reverse complement strand
ATCCATCACTGGAATTTAGTTTTAAATTTAAGGGAAAAATACTTTACAAAAAAATCTGCTTGTTTTTTTTTATAATATATGATATAAAAAAGTTGTAATTTCTATAATAAAAAGGTGGATGAATATATGGAAATCAGTGGAGGAATAAATCAATTATTAGAATCATTAAATCAAATACATATAACAAATGAAGCAGACAAAGGACTAATTGAAGAAATAAAAGAAGACTTGAGAAATAATGAAATTGCTGATGCAATGAAAAAATTACAGGTATTTAATAGCAGAAGAGAAAATGATGAGGATGTAGACGAAGAAGAATCTGAAGTAGAAGAGAAACCAAAAAAACAAGGAAAATCAAAAAACAAAGAAAGTGATATTTCAGAGGAAAGCACATATCCAAAAGAATTACAAAATGATAAATTAGAAAGAACATATTTAGGATTGCTATTAAACAATCCTAAATCAATTAGTATGTATTATTTTGTATATGATGAGTGCTTATTCGATAATGAGAACTTTATAAATATATATAAAGGAGTACTATTTACAGAAGGAGCTAAATATTCATCAGAACAAGCAAAAAGAAATTTTAACTTTGGAAAAGTAACAAAAGAAATAATGGATTTAAAAGAAGAGTTAAAATATGAAACTGATGGAGAATCTTATGACTTTGAAAAAGTATATATTGAACTAAAGAAATTATTTACATTAAGAAAAAAATACAAAAGTATGCCTATAAAAAATATACAAGATAAAATAGCAGAAATAAGAAATTACACATTATATGATAGTATGTCAGTGGAAGAAGTAGAAGCTGCAATAAACCAAGTTACAGTTACAGAAAAGTTCAAACATGCAGTATTAAATACTGATACAACAGACTTTCTATTAAAAGGACAAAATAGTTTAACTACAGGACTAGATTTTCCATTTCCTATATTAAGCAGTGTGTTCAAAGGAATAAGAAAAGGTGAAACAATGGCATTTGCAATGCCATCAAACTCAGGAAAAAGTAGATTTACAATAAACTTAATTGCAAATATAGCATTTGTACATAAAAAGAAGGTATTAGTTATTTCAAATGAAATGTCAGAAGAAAAAATGAAATTATGCTTGATAACTACTATTTTAAATAATCCTGAAATTCAAAAATTACATGGACAAGATATAAAAAAATCAGAAGGCGAATTACTAGAATTTAAATTTAGACCAGACAATCCTAAAGAAGTTAAAGTTGACGAAAACGGATTTGTTATACAAGAAGAAAAAGAAACTAGAGAACAGTTTATAAAAAGACTTTCAAAAATATCAACTGAATTTAATAAAACAGTAAAAGTAACAGAATGGTTAAATGAACAATCAAATAACTGTATATATTTTATAAACATTACAGATCATACAAATGATGAATTAAAGAAAGTAATTACAAACTACTATTACAAAGAAAAAATAGAGTATATGTTCTATGATACTATGAAAACAGATACTCAGAACATCGGAAAAAGTGAAGAGATTAAAAAGACAGCTACAATTATTTCTAACCTTGCTCAAAACTTAAATATATTTATTGGGTACACAATGCAACTTACAGAAACAACTACATTACCAGTTAACTTAACAATTAATGATTTGTCTGAAAGTAGAACTGTAAAAGAAGTTTTAGACACACTTTGCCTAGTAAAACAAATAGATAATAGAACACTTAAAGATTATGAATATTCTTTAGAAGAAGTAAGTGATAAATTCTATCCATTAAAAGAATATAAAGATCCAGATGAAAGATATTATGCATGTGTTGTAGATAAAAACAGAGCAGGTTCTAAACCAAAGGTTGTATTTAACTTGAACTTAGCATATAACAGATGGACAGAACTTGGATATTTAAGATTAAAGGAACAAAAATAATGTTAGTTTGAAAATATTTTTCAACTGACACAAAGATTAATTATAAAGGACACATCTTGATTGAATATAAAAAAATATTCAAAGATGTGTCCTTTAATTGACATCATATTTTAAAGAATAATACAAATTAATCCGCCACTACCTTCATTAACAATACGTTCTAATGTTTCTTGTAGTTTTCCTTGAGCATCTTCAGGCATTCTTGATAATTTATTTTGTAATCCTTCATTTACAAGTTCATGTAAGTTCTTGCCAAAAATGTTAGACTCCCAAATTTTCTTAGGGTCTGACTCAAACTCGGAAAGTAAATAATTAACTAAATCTTCTGATTGTTTTTCACTGCCAACAATAGGAGATACCTCTGTCTCAATATCCGCTCTTATCATGTGTATACTAGGAGCTTTTGCTTTTAGTTTTATTCCAAAACGAGATCCTTGTTTTACCATTTCTGGTTCTTCTAATATTAGTTCATCAATTGAAGGAGTTACAATTCCATAACCGGTAGCTTTTACTTCTTCCAAAGCACAGGCAATTTTATCATATTGTTTCTTAGTTCTTGAAAATTCAGTCATAGTACTAAATAAAGTACCTTCATTATCTATTTCAACTCCAGAAATTTCAGTTAATACTTTGTAGAATAACTCATCTATTAAATCAATAGAAACATTTACACTTCCTTCACCAAGCCTTACTTCTGACAATGAAGTTTTGGTAATAACTTTTGTATTTTGAAGTTGACTTATTCCACGGTCCACTTGTTTTAATATACGTATATTATCAAATGCTTTCTTTATTTCATCATATAACTCAACTTTTAGCCAATGGTCATCAGGCAAACCATCAACCCATCTAGGAAAATTTATATTAATAGTTTCAATTGGAAATTCATATAAAATCTTGCTAAAAATATCGTCAATGTCTTCTATGTCTAATCTAGAACAGTCTGTTGGTAAAACTGATACTTCATATTTTTCTTCTAATTTTCTTGCTAAAGCTTTTGTATAATCAGAAAATGGGTCATCACTATTTAAAACAATAACAAAAGGTTTATTAAGTTCTTTTAATTCTTTAACAACACGTTCCTCAGCACTAATATAATCTTCTCTTGGTATATCAGTAATACTGCCATCGGTAGTTACTAAAATTCCTATAGTAGAATGTTCAGCTATTACTTTTCTAGTACCAATTTCAGCAGCTTCTTCAAAAGGTATTTCTTCTTCATACCAAGGTGTTTTTACCATACGTGGCATATCATCTTCTAAATATCCAATAGCATTATTAACCAAATATCCAACACAGTCTACAAGTCTTGTTTTGAATTTTAAGTTATCTCCTATTGTAATTTCAACAGCTTCATTTGGAATAAACTTTGGCTCAGTGGTCATAATAGTTCTTCCACCAGCACTTTGTGGCAGTTCATCTCTAGCTCTTTCTTTTTTATACTCATTATCAATATTTGGAATAACAAGTAAATCCATAAAATTCTTAATAAAAGTTGATTTTCCGTGTACGTACAGGACCGACAACACCCACGTAAATATCGCCATCTGTTCGTTCTGCTATATCTTGATATAATTTTAAATTCTCATCCATGAATTATTTAAACCCCCTCTAAGAAATGTTTGTACTAAACTTTATTAAATGTATATTTAAACAGTTAAGAACTTATGACAAAAATATAAAATAAATTTATAAGATATACTTTAAAAAATTAAAACTTTACAATATAATAACAATAAAAGGAGGAGATGCGATGAAAAAAACATTGTTAATTATTGTGGCAATAATAGTTGTTATTGCAATTGCTGTTGAAGCTTATTTATTGGTTTCAACAAGTACTACTAAGGTAGAGTTTGAAGGAAATCAATGTCTTGCAATAGGATTTATAGCAAAAGGAAAAGAAGCGGAATTTAGTGAGAAATACTTAAAAAATAGTGATGAATTTAACAAACTTACAACAATTTCTTCTGGGGATGAAGAACAATTTGTAGTAATTCCTAAAGATAGAAACTCAAAAATTAAAGTTTGGACATACAAAGCTACAGAAGAGGGAGAAATTGTAATAGACAAAGTGATTGCCGAAAATGTGAATAAGCCTGTTCTTATAAAAGCAGAGACGGCTGAAGTTATGCCAAAAGTTGGAATAGAATATAGTAGCGATGATCAAAAAATAGTTTTACCATTAATTCTTAGTGGTAAAGATGGAAAACTAGTTCTTGGGGAAAATAGTAGCTTAATCAAAGATATATCTGAATATTAAATAATAAAACAGCAATACTTTTTAGTTGTATTGCTGTTTTATATGTTTTATTTAAAAATAAAATACAAAATTAATAAATGGACAGGGTAAAAAGCATATAAAAGATACTTTATTTTTTTACCCTGTTTTCCGTTATATAGGCAAATAGGTACAACTGGTAAAATTGTGCCTAGACATAGAAGAATATATAAATAATGATATCCATAAGTGAAAATAGATATACCATATTTTATAATGCATGCAGTAGTAAAGAATATTACAATACCAGGTTTATCATTTCTAAATATGTAAAACAATAATATAATTGCGACTCCCCAAAAACCATAGTCAAAAGAACATATTTGAGCAATAATTCCTAATAAAATTGCAGGTAATACAGCGAAAATTTTCATTACAAATGAACCAAATTTTGCTTTGCTATTAACATTTGAAAATTTGTCATATAAAAAAATTGAAAGTAAGCCGAAAAATAAGGTTCCAAAAATATTAATACCAAAGCTATTTGTAAAAATTGATTTGAACAACATAAAAGGAATTTGTGAAACGAGTGCAAAAACAAATAATCTTAAAAGGTATTTTTTAAAATTTTTAGTATGTACATATCCTTCAGAAATTTGAAATGCAAAAATAGGAAATGCAATTCTTCCAATTACATTAAATAATGTAGTGTGGCTAAAAAAGGCAACACTTGTATGATCAACAAACATTGTTAACATAGCAATACATTTTAAAGCAAAACTTGTCATAATAAAAATTCATCCTTTCTATATGAACATATTATACATGAAGTTTTTAGAAAAATATATAAATTACTTTAAAAACGTTAAATTATATGATAATATTATAAAAATTTAAAAAGGAGATGTTATTTATGGCGACATTTGAAGATTTTATGAAATTAGATATTAGAGTAGGAACAATTGTAAAGAAATATTTAAAGAAGCAAAAAGACCGGCATATAAATTAGAAATTGATTTTGGGGATGAAATAGAAATGAAAAAATCTTCAGCACAAATAACAGATGTTTATAAACCAGAAGAGCTAGAAGGAAAACAAATACTTGCAGTTGTAAATTTCCCGGAAAAACAAATAGCAAACTTTCTATCACAAGTATTAGTTTTAGGAACATATAGTGAGCAAGGAGTTGTGCTAATACAACCTACAGAAAAAGTAAAAAATGGAGATAAATTAGGGTAAAGGGGTTTTTATATGATAGAACATAAAATTTTAATAAGTGAAGAAAAACTAGATAAAAGAATAAGAGAATTAGCAAAACAAATTTCAGAAGATTATAAAGGAGAAGATATAACTTTAATATGTACACTAAAAGGAGCTGTGTATTTTACAATAGATTTGTCTAAAAAAATTACAGACAGTGATGTAATATTAGATTTTATAAGAGTTAGTAGTTATGGAGTAAATAACAGAGAAACAACAGGTAAACTTGATTTTAAATTAGACATAAGTGATAATATAGGAAACAAAAATGTAATAATAGTTGAAGATATAATTGATTCTGGAATAACATTAAGTTATTTATATGACTACTTAAAAACAAAAAATCCTAAATCTTTAAAAATATGTGTATTGCTAGATAAAAAGGCAAGAAGACAAAAGAAAATAAAAGTGGATTATACAGGATTTGAAATAGAAAATAAATTTGTACTTGGATATGGACTTGACTATGATGAGAAATATAGAAATTTACCTTATATTGGATATGTAGAAGTGTAATTTTTATAGATAGGAGAAAAAATGAAAAAAATAAAGTAATAAAAATATTACTCATAATAACAATTATAATTCTTATTATGAGTGCTGTAATTGGCGTAGCAACTTCAGCAGGATTTATTAATTCAATATTAAGTAGTGATGGAAAAACAATAGTAGATGGTTCAGATATTACAATACTGACTAAATTAATACAGAAGATAAATGATACAAAGTTAACTTTTTTGAAAGAAACAAAGATGTTATTTTTTACATTAGATGTTGTTTTAGAATCAGTTCTATTAAGAAAATATATAAATAAAAAAGCTCACATCTACACTTTAACGAGTATATGTGAACTTTTTTTGCTGGAGCGATTGTCGTACTTATCTACAACTTTTTTTCTCTCTTAACAATTGATACAAAAAATCAATCAATTTATATATAGATTAACAGATTTTTAAGGAATGTCAACTAATTTTCTTGATATATTCAAGAAAAATTAAGATGCTGATGCAACTAATTTTTCGAACTCCTTGAAAGATGGAATTTTAATACCTGTTAATTCTTGTATTTTTTGCAATAAAACATAATCATTTCTAGAATTCATACCAAATCCGGTATAAGCATCCCACCCATATTCTTTAGCTACGTTTACTATTTCAATATTTAATTGAGGTCGTAAATCTACAAAAATATGGTTCATATTCTTTAATTGTTTTATTACAGTTTTTAACTCTTTATCGTCTCCGCCTTCTTTACCAGCACAGTTTATTAATATTAATTTACTATTTGTATTAAAATCAACTTTACTCAAGTTATTAACGTATTCTACATTTGTATTTTTAGATAATTCTTTTGCTAGATCTTCTTTTGAATATATATCTATTAAATACATACACTCTAAATCGCTATTTGCAATAATTCTAGCTATTGGCTCTCCTACACCTCCAACACCAAAAACAATTACTTTATTTCCAGAAAAATTACTTACTTCATCTTCAAACCAACTAGCAAAAGATGGACCATTTAAATTATAACATTGTAATTTATTATACTTATCTTTTACCAATGAATCAACATTATCTGGAATTCTTTGCCCCTTAAACCACTCCTTTTGCACAGCATTACTTTTATGTGGTTGTGTTTGATTTATTGCCACTATTCTAGCATCTTCTTCTGCTATATTATAGACTTCTCTAATTGAGTCCATATCGCCTTTTTTTATATTTACAGGCAAATACACAAAGTTCTTATCTATCTGATTCATATAAACTCTACTTGTTGAAATATCCCAAGCTTCCTTAGTTTTTTCTGCCAAATACAAACATATTTTAACCTCTTTATGTTTATCTAAATATGCTTTTAGTTCTTTAAGTCCATCACAAACTAAAATCTTATCACTATTATTTCCCATATATTTATCTTTCCTTTCTAATTTAGCAATAATTTATGTTTTTTATATCCTTACTTTTATTACTATTTTCATTAGAAATAATATCATACTTTTTATTTAAAATAAAGGGAAAATTAAAATTTTTCAATATTTTTTATAACTAGTTTATAGTATTAAAGAAATATAATGCAACTTTATTTTGTTCCGTTGATTCCATTTCCATAATTTTAGCCATTGCAAACATTAAATTTGTGCAAAAACACGCTTTAAAGCGTGTTTTTTCTTGGAGCGGGTGTCGTAGTTATTTACAACTTTTTCTCTCATAACGATTGATATGATAATCAATCAAGATACATATAGATTAGCAGATTTTTGAAAAAAATTCAAGATAATTTTAAAAAATATTGTAAAAAAATGTTTAATTTGATATGATAAATGTGTATTAGTAAAAATTTTTATAAGGAGATGTATAAATTATGGAAAATTTAAATTTTAAGGTTATGATGGGAGTAATTCCTGGATATGGTCATGAAAATAAAGAATTAACAGCAAGTAATGCATATGAAGTAGGAATGGAAACATGGAAAGAAGCAGTTGAAGAAGTTTTAAATATGCAGAGTAACCCTGAAAATCCTGAAAGCCCAAACTTTTATGATGTAGGAGGAAAAATTGTGCCTGCATTAGCAGTTTATTCTAAAAATTTTGGTTGCCCTGTTGGTGGCGAAGTAGGAATACAAGTAGAATCTTCAATTGGAGAAAACCAAGATGTGGAATTATATAGAAAATCTGTAATAGAAACTATTAAAGTGGCAATGGCAAAATTAAGTCAAAGTACAACAACAGTTGAATGGGCTAATGAAAATAAGAGTATGGGTACAACATATATATCTGAAGGTGGTAAAAAAATCAACGAAAATGATTCTTTAGAAGGAATCGAACATTTTTCTGTTTCTTTAGGGGATGGAACACACTCAAATGAAGAATATGTAAGAATTGGTAGTGCTATACAAGATGCAATGGATATGGTTTCATCTACTGGAACAGGAAAAGCTGATGAAAAATATTATATGATTTCTGGAATAATGACACCTTCACAGAATGAAAATGGTGGAATTCAATTTAGTGCTTCACAAAACCCAATATATGGACAAACAAGTAATGAACTATATAGACAATCAGTTATAAAAACAATAGAACAAGTAATGAAAACTTTAGGGCAAAAATCTGCGAGTATTAATTTTGGAGAAGAAACAGTATCTTTAGATTTAGAGGAAATTTTAAAACAACAAAATGAAATGGGAGAAATTAGTGAATAGTAATATTATTATAAATATTCCACACAGTTCAACTTATATTCCAGAACCTTTTTTAGAAAGAGTGGCTATAAATAAGGAAGAGCTTCAACAGGAAGTAGAATTATTAACTGATTTATATACGGATGATTTATTTGCAAATAAAGATTGTAATATTATTAGAGCAGATATTTCGAGAATTGTATGTGATATGGAGCGATTTAGAGATGATAGTAAAGAACAAATGAGTAATGTTGGTATGGGAGTTATATATACTCAAACATCTAAAGGTAAAAAGTTAATTGAATTTGATTCAGAATATAGAAATACAATTTTAAAGGAGTATTATGATTCATATTACAATAAATTTGAAGAACTAACAAGTTCGATTTTAAATAGATACGGGAGATGCATTATAATAGATGGACATAGTTTTTCTGTTGAATTGCTAAAAAGATTAGGAATACCATATAAAAATAGTCCAGACATTTGCATTGGTTTTGATGATGAATTTTGTGATAGTGATATTTTAAATATATTGAAACAACATTTTGAAAAGAATGGTCTTGCTGTAGCCTTAAATTATCCCTATGTTGGATCAATTGTTCCTAATAGGTATTATAACAAAAAAGATTCTAGAGTAAAATCTCTAATGATTGAAGTTAATAAATCTATTTATTTAGATGATAATAATCAAAAAAATGCGAATTATTCGAAAATTAAAATAATAATTCAAAAGGCAATAAAAAAAGTATTACTACATGAAAAAAATATTACAGTAAATGAAATCGAAAGATAAATTTGATTCAAGGTAAAAAACTTATAATAGGTTGGAGGGTAAATAAATGTCAAAAAAAATATTTATTGTTCCTAATAATGATGCCGAAGCAATAAGAATACAAAAGTTAATTAACGAGAACAATACTGGCGAATATGAAATGATAATAACAGGACAAGATTGGCGGTGCTTCTTATGATGGTCTAGAGCCAGATATACAAAAAAGAATATTAGAAGCACAACAAAATGGCATAGAAATTTATACGATAGAGCTAAAAGGTGTACCAAGTAATAGTGGTATTACAAGTATAGATCATCATAGGTATTATGATAGTGAAGAAAAAACATCTATTGGAGAAAAGACATCAATTGAACAAATTGCTGATATTTTAGGAATAAAACTATCTAATTTTGATATGATGATAGCTGCAAATGATGTAGGATATATACCTAAAATGATAAAAATGGCTAATGAATTAGGTCTATCAGAAGAAGAAAAAGCAAAAATAATTGGACAAATAGATAAATTGGAAAGTATGGCAAAAGTTCCTATGCAAGTTGGACAACCACGAACTTCTGTTGATGAAATTCCTAATATTGAGCAAATTACTGAAGAAAAAAAGCAAAATAGTGTAAGAATTGCACAAAAAGCAGTTGATCAAGCATATATTTATGATGATAGATTCATATGGATAGATTTAGAGGATTTTAACTGTCAAAGAGAAGTAACAAATATACTATATAAAATGGGCAAATATGTAGATATGGGATACAACAATGTTGTAGTTTCTTCAATAGACAAAGTTAATAATAGAAGAATAGTATATTTTGGAAATAGAGAAATTATAAATGAATTAAATCAAAATATGGAAGACATTAAAATACGTTGGACAGGTGGAGAACCAGAATCAGGTTTCTTTGGGATTCAGTTAAGTGAAGGCGAGGATTTTGAACAAACTTCTGAACGAATGAGATGGCTTTTGGAAGAAAGAACTTTAGGTTATCATAGAATAGTTAAAAATGAAGATATTATAACATCACAAGAGACACCTAAATATGGTAAGAATATAAGAGTACATGAAATTGCTAATCCTCAAACATTCCATACAGCTATTAGTACATCACAAGATAATAATGCACATTCAGCATTTGTACACGTATATGATCCAGAGGAATATGCAGAAAAAAGAATGTTTTTAGTAAATGCAGGTTGTGCAGGTTGTGCAGTTACTAAAGATGGAGACATCGTATCAGTATTTAAAAATGATGATATGGCTCAAAAAGATGATGTAGAAAAAATATCAACAGCTTTATTGTTAACAGCAATAGAAAATGGTGGGAAAAAATTAGATTGTTTTGATGGATTTTTACCTAAAAATTATATGAAACATGGTTTCATACCTGTATGTAAAGTCCCTTTTAATGATGAATTTGCTCCAGATGGATGGAATTTTGAAAGAGATGGTAGACCATTTATAGTATTTTTTAGGCATAATGGAAAAAGTGTTGATGAAATATTAAAAGAAAAAAATGAAGGTACTTATACCACTTATGATTTAGATTCTTTACCAATAATTGAAGACTATGATGAAGCAGCACAATATAGAGATGATGCTATAGAACGCGAAGAGGCTACTAGAGTTACAGAAGATGTTAAGGAAGGACGTAGCCATGATGAATAATTATATGGAAATTTTATTAGATACGAATTTTTTGAATGAGTATAAATATGTAACGAAAGAACAATTTATATTTTTTGTTAAGATGCATATAGATAAATTATTAAGACAAATAGAAATATCGAATTTTAATGCTATAGAGCATAATAATACAAATAATCTAGAACAAAAGATTTATGATATATTAGATTCAAGCATTAAACTATACTCTTGTGTTTTAGAGGATGAGCTAAATGAAGAAGATTTAGATAAGGTAATCTATGAATTAGTTAAAAGAAAAGTTTTTAATGATGTAATAGATAATATAATTGTATTGGAAGAGATTGAATATTTACAAATTTATAATATAACAGAAAAATTAAAATTTATTTATTACTATTTATTAGAACTAGAAATATATAATTATTATAGTATAGAAAGAATAAAATGGAAGAATGAAAAACAAAAACAATATGTTTCTAATAAAGTTAAGTACAGTTCATTACTTCAAAATAAAATTAAACAGGATTTTATAGATAATGGAAGTTTATCTAAGAAAGATATGTATTTGTATAATAAAACCATAGGTATTATTTCAACTTATCCAATAAAAGAGATAATAAATAAATATAATGACAGGATTTTGACAGATGTATATAGAATTAAATATCTATTGACTCTAGAAAGCAAATTACAAAAATGTAGTGATAACAAAGTACTTGAAAAAAAGAACGAAACAATAGTAATAGAACATAAAAGCTTTTTTAAGGAATTGTTAGATAAATATAAAAAACTAATAGAAAAGAAAGATTCCAGTATCAGAAAGCTAGAAAAAGAAAATAATGTATTAAAAAAAGAAAATGATATAAAGCAAAATACAATTATTAACTATGCTAATTGCATAAATGAATATAATAATTTATCATGGATTAAGAAATTAAGCAAAATTTTTAAAAAAGATAACATAAAATTATTAAATTAAACATAACAAAAATTCCTACTTATTTAGATAAAGTAGGAATTTTTGTTATGGCTAAAGAAAAACTCCATCTTACGATGGAGAAAAGCTAGGCTTTTTTTATTAGATTTATTCTCCCAACAAATAGTCGGCAAGAGTTGTGGTCTGTTTCTGACCGCTACATGAGAGCTTATGCCAAGTATCACCAAGCATCATCTCAATAGCAGCAACACGTCGACCGATTCCACAGGACAACTCCCACTGGAGACTCTCATTGGCAGTACCTTTAGCTGCCTTTACAGCCTTCAGTACTTCGATAGCCTCTGCGTCATCGGCGATGTTACCTGCGAACACGGCAACATTCCACGGTACACCAGTAGCTTTCGCCAGACGAGCAACACGTCGACCGTATGCTTTCTGTGAAGCTACAATCTTTGTGTAGTCTTCTACCTGATAGGAGTCATAAAACTCTCCACCAGAGTAGCAGTTACCAACCACGGTGACCTGCCACTTTTCGTCGACAACGTAGACGTAGTTCCGATAGCCGGTTCCAGCCCAACGGGAGTAGGACTTGACGAACCGAACCGTCTGGAACTCGCCAAGTTCCTCGCGAAGGCGAAGAGTCACAGCTCTGGTATGAACCAGATGGCTCTCAGCCCAAGCATTGATGCGGTTTTTCTCCGCACCTTCGACTTCGCCGAGTACAAACAGGTTGCTCTATTATTACTTTTTCTACAATTTGTTTTTCTTCTTTATATTCTTTTACATCAAATGCTCCATTAAGATATGCATTTTTTATTCTATCTAATTTATCTTTTTGATTTTTTATTTCTTTTTGTAATTGTTCTTTTGGCTCATCAAATTTCTGTCTTATCATAGGCAAGAAGAACTGATTTACAACTGAATCATATTGTACTAATTCATCTATAAACTGATTAAAATACTCATTTATAAGGTTTTCTCTAAACTCTATTTTACAATCGTGACAATAATAGTAGAAATAGGGTTTACCATTTTTCTTTGTTGTTGCTTTACCACCTAAAACACGATTACAATTTGGACATTTTAATTTCTGCAAATATAAATAGGTTAATGTTCTTTGATAGTTTCTAGAATTTTTCTTTTTCTGTACTTGGCAATCTTCCCACATTTCTTTAGAAATAATAGGTTCTACTACATCTTCATAATAGGTAGGGTGTTTAGTATTCTTTCCATGAACAAAATCTCCTTTATATATTTCATTTTCAAGAATACCAACAATAGTTGAATCTCTCCAATTATCCTTACCTAAAACTTTTTCCTCATTAAATAGATTGCTAATTTTTTGATAAGAATAGCCATTATAATATAATTCAAATATTCTAACTACAATATCTTTAGTAGAATAATCAATTACTAACTTCTTATTTTCGTGTTTATATCCAAGAGGTGCTTTAGAAGGAATATGACCTTGTTTTATTGCACCAGCTAAACCTATTTTTGTTCTTTCACTAGTTCTTTCAATTTCATTTTGACTAACGCTCATTAAAAGTCTTGAAATCATTTTACCATTT
>ULMP01038200.1_pt1 | contig 13571 bp, 14 predicted proteins | sample 1951681 | NCBI WGS metagenome assembly ULMP01 (sample SAMEA4835553, study PRJEB28245) | human gut metagenome | biome: gut microbiome; material: fecal sample | place: Denmark | collected 2008 | reverse complement strand
TGACCTGGGGCGGCATGACGGAAGTCAGCAACAACATCTTTTCCCTGCAGGCCGCAGCCAAAACAGGCAATGAAAGCCGCCTGAAGCGCCAGGGCAGCTACGACAAGGCGCGCAAGGAAATCATCGAAGGGGAAATCGCCTACCTGCAATCTAAGGATGTCTTCAACAAGCTGGTTCCCCTGTGGCAGCTCCATCTTTACTTTACCAAAAACGGACACCCCGACTTCTATCCTGACGTCATGGAGTACCTGCGCAACAACGCGGGAAACTACGGAGGAAACGACACCGTCAAATACCAGTTCGAATTCGTCAAGGCATGCTGTGACGTCACAAAAACCGACCTGACAGACTTCTTTGAGAAATGGGGATTCTTCAAACCCGGAAAATTCCACATCGGCGACTATGCCCAGTACGACTTTAACGTCCCCCCCGAAATGGCGGCGGAGACGAAAAAATGGATTGCCGGCAAAGGCTCCCCGAAACCTGAAACCGACATCACCGAATTAAGCGAGTAGCGTGATTCGGCAATCCCGACGATTCCCTTTAATCATCAAATATGCTGCAAACGGATAAGAAAAACAGGGGCTCAAGTTCAATTCTTTTGAAAGTATTTTTGATGATGGAAGATTATTAAGAAGTTAAACTCCCTCACCAAAGGGTGGAATCTTTGCTGATTCCACCCTTTTTCATTTCTACATCCATCTTTCTATCCCCAGCCATACTGGGTACGACAAATGGCATGGTACCCCAAGATTAAATGTATTCCCCCATTTGATAGCCTACCCAGGAATTGATACAATTGGTATGCGTCTCCCATTTTGGTCAAGCATCCAAACAGGAGGTAAAACAAGATGTTTTTTGATGAACCGTTTTTAACTGGTTTGTCATCCGTATAGCGATGGGAGGATAGAGTGTTTCCCTGATGGTCACAAACGTGGATGGTGTTTCCCTCCAGTATGGCAACAACTTCAAAAGAAAATCTCTGCAGTTCTCCTTTTTGAGTGAAGCGAGTTTATCCTTCAGGGGATATTATACGGACAAGTGTTCCTTATTGGTATGCAGCTCCAATCATGACCTCATCATGTCGTAAAACACGAGATTCGTAAGCGATAAAATTCAATAACTATCAGTTATTTTTGCCGAGGAGGAAAATGAAACTATTCTTCGGATTCGATGACTTTTTCAAAGAAAGTCTGAGGCATGATTCCTTTGTCTGATCCGGTTTCCTCGGCATTCAAAAACTTGAATCCGATATTTCTCAGGATTTTGTCCCCTCCATCATAGTGGGCGGCGAAACCTGCACCGGGTTGTGTAAAATGAAGCAGAAAGTAGGATTCTCCCTTTTTGCCCTCCAAATCGGAAAATTCCACAATTGCGGTTCGGTTATCGATGATTTTATAAATATAGTTTCCTGCTTGTTTTTGATATTCGCAGGTGAAGGGTGAAACAAAAAGCACATCCCCTTTCAAGGGCAAATGTCCTCCTGGCGTCCAATCTGTTAGGGCATGGGATTCCAGTAATTTTTTCTCAATGAAAAGCTGTTCTTCGTTAACCGGTAATCCTGTTTTTCCTTCCGTTGCATGGTGTTGAATATGATCAGTATTAAATTGCAGTGTTTTTCCTACGATGGATTGGGCAGGCTTTGAGGAAAACCGGCTGGAATCTTCTAAATCAGGAAACAGGAGTGAGTGGACTTCGGGAATATCTTTTCTCCGGAGCTGCGGCTTGTTGGTCTCCAGCATGAACATGACGTTGCCGATCAGTTTTTCCTCCCCATTCGTATAAACGGCCATTCCTGAATCCGGCGTTGTAAAATGAAGCAAAATATGAAGATTGGGAGCATCCAGCCCATCATACTTCTGGAGAATGATCATCCCCTTGTCCTTGCTCAGTTTCTTGTAGGCATAATCTCCTGATTGGCCCAATCCGGCTGTCCACGCCGAGGGTGATGTAAATTTCAACGTCCCTCGTATAAAATCCTCCCCGTCTTCTCCTTTCCTCCATCCGGAAAGTTTCTGGTAGTGCAATAACTGCTGACCAATGGAATAATTATTTTCCGATCTCATGGAAAGATAAGTGGACACGGGGGTTTTCGAAGACATGGTTAAACGTGTTCCCATTAAAGACAAGGGAGCTTCTGGAACAGGATGCGGATTACCCTCTTGGTAAGGAATGGGCGGAGTATTGTTTGCTGACGGTGCCTGTATTGGAAGAATGACGGATTTTGTTTGTTTCTGCTCAATTGTACTGTCTGAATCACGACTTTTTCTTGTTCCAAAATAGAGGGGGACAGCTGCGATAAGTAAACAAACAATGATTATAGACCAAACCCAGATGTAAGAACGCTTTTGTTTTCCTTCTTCAAGAAGGTACATTTTCCATTCCTCCGCTGATTGGAATCTATCCTCAATCTCCAGTCTGGTTGCTTTCCCAAGCGATGCCTTCAATGGCCTAGGATAGGAGTCCAGCTTTCCGTTCAATACGGACAAAAATGATCTTCCCAAGGCAAACAAATCCGACCAAGGACCAATGTTACCATCTCCCAAATATTGTTCGGGAGGAGAAAAGGTAGCCGAGGCCATCACGGTCATTGTCCTCGTCGGCAATCCTTCCAAAGCTGCACCAAAATCCAGAAGAACGGCAGAACCATCCTCCTTGACCATGATATTGGATGGTTTGATATCCCGGTGGAATACTTCCCGCAAATGCAGATAGGATAATATATCCAGAAGAGATAGGAGAAGCTTCTCAACCTGGTTCGGATCTTGTGAATGTTCAGCAAGCCATTGATCGAGTGTGCATCCTTCCGCAAACGCCATGACGATGTAGGCAGTTCCCAATGCCTGAAAGATATCATGAATACGGACAATTCCCGGATGATCCAAAGCGGCGACAATACGAGCCTCTCTGCAAAAGGAAGCAAGAGATCGGTTATAATCGTTTTCCTGTGATGAATCGGCAGGAATGACTTCCGCTCCATCTATATCTCTTTTGCAAAGTCCAACCGGATAATGTTCCTTGAGGACTATTTCACGTCCAAGCTGCCGATCAATCGCCCAGTAGCTGATGCCGAATCCGCCTTGACCCAATACACCCTTGATTTCATAACTTCCCAGCAAAGTTCCGTTGGGAAGATGGCAACAAGACAATGGTGATGTTCCTCCCATAGGAAATGCTTATCCTAAAATCAGGATTGAGGAGGAAGAATGACTTTCCGTGTTTTCAGGGAATGAGCGGACGACGGTTCTTCGTTGACAAGAGAGGAAATAGCCTGTGCCACCATATCGCCCAGAGATATTCCCTGCCGGGTTGCCTTGGCTTCGAGTTGAGCATAAAGTTCGGGAGAAAGTTTAACAGTAAGGGACAAGGAAGCATCTACCTGAACGCCGGGAATGGAACTGGGGGATGATGCTGATTGCCTGGTTGGCATCTGAACCATTACCCGCTCAATCAACTGTTGCTTCAAAGGAGGAATTGCCTTCTGGGACATCCAGTTGCGGACTGTAATTTCTGAAACTCCGCATTGATCCGCCATCCATTTGTAATCAAAACCATGGCTTTTGAGCCATTGTTTCACCTCGACCTTGAATGCGGATTGATCTCCCTCTTGCTTCATGCGAGGAAGTTTATCATAGTTCCGAAAGAAGACAAGGCATCTCTATTGGAGACATATTCTCTCTCTTAAAGAAGCGAATGGAGATGGCGGGCAACCAATTCTCCAAGAGAACAACCGGATTCCAGAGCTTTCCGGGACAATTTCGCATAATCGTCCAGAGATAATTCGAACTTGAAGCCATCTTCCCGGTTTCCTTCCACAAAAGTAACTGTCTTTTCAGAAGACTCAACCAGGCTCTTGAGACAATCAGAAAATTTTTTAGGAACACCTTTTTGAGACACCCATTGACGTACCGTACGTTCCGAAACACCGCAGAAAGAAGCAATGGAAGAACAATTCAATCCATTGTCTATCATCCATTTTTGAAATTCATTCGCAGACTGAGTACCTGTTCTATGTGTCTTCATGGCGTTACTATGCCACAAGTTTCACTCCAAGTAAATTATCTTTTTGAGATATTTTTTGATTGTAAAATCTCCTTAAGAGATATATTCATGCCGTCAGCAGAGAATCCATTTGCAATCCATCCAAAGGGATTCTCTGCATATCCACAACACCAGACATCAAAACGATGAAAACAGTATTATTGCGCAGCTCTCCTTTGTAATCGCGGAACTATGGATCTATCGACGTCGTCTATTCGGACATCAATGTTTCCAAACAAGCAGCATCTGCCAGTAGAGTAAAACCGGTAAATCTGAATCCAAATCCTATTGTGAATTGGTTATCTTGGAAGATTCTCCATTGAAGCAGCAAAAAGAACGGAGGTATTACGACTACGCATAGGTCTTATATGAAACAAATTGATGACACTTTAGAGATTTAAATTATGCAATTAATCTGGAACATGCTTATACCCACGCATCATCTTTTAGAGTTAGAGATACACAAGTGGCAACAGGTACGAGAATATGACAAGTATCTGAACCCTATTCGTGAGTTCTATTACTTTACTGATGAACGGGGTTTTATTACTGATGCCTCGGTAAAGATTACTCATAGACTTGGAAAACAATGTATTGATTTCACGGCAGACTGTATAAGACTATATGCTCCGGTTAAATATCCGCCCACTACTAATATATGGGAACCTGAATCGGAATGTTTATTCTTTCATTTCAAAAGAGAAAAGTTCTATCGATTCTTTAATCCAAAGATGATTTGTTATTATGACAAAGAAGCGATGAAGAAAAGAAATGACCTGATAAACTTTCAAACCGAATATGATCTTTGGGGAGAACGTTTGGGTAATGGTTCCGAGGGAGGATTGTTTACGGATCATTTTGTACGATTAATGGTCTGGGCTCTAAAGAAGCCAATTCAGTTCAAGGATAAAAAAGGAGTCAGACATTGTAGAACCTCTAAGTTCCTATTCTCAAGGAATCCGTTCAAACAAAAACTCTGGTATAAAGAAACCGATACTTTGAACCTGGATGATTTCAGATAAACATTTTTTGACTATTTTTTATGAAGAAATTACACATTATCGATCAAATGGAAAATGCCATCGAAAATAATAATATAAAAAAATTTGAAGCATTGCTTTCATCAAGTAACAATAATCTATGTAATTCTTCAACCGATTTCAGGTATAGCCTTCTAATGAGGGCGGCACACTGTAATAATAAAAAGGCCGTTAGATTATTGCTTCAGACAGGGGTTGATCCCAATGCGAGCAATATATTTGGTCATACCGCTCTAAGGTTTGCACTTGTCAATAAAAACCTCGATATGGTTAACCTTTTGCTTCAGGCTGGGGCAGATCCTGACTATGCAGATGAAGTTGGGCATACGGATTTGATGTGGGCTGTAGGAACTAAAGTCCCGGATATTATCGATGCTGTTTTTAAACATAGCAAACCATCTTCATTCAATGCACATTTAAAATATGCTGTTCAAAACGATAAATGGGAGGCGGCTGCATTGTTATTAGAGCATGGAGCTGATCCCAATATATCATATGCCGACGATATCACATTACTACTCAAAGCAGCAAAAGAAGGTAGTCCAAAATTAGTGAAACTGCTTCTAAAATATGGGGCTGATCCCAACGTGGCAGATGAGGAAGGGACGACACCTTTGATGGTTGCCGCCGGAAATGCCCGCAAGAAAGTAGTGGAATTGTTGCTTCAATATGGAGCCGATCCTGATATTCCTGATAAAAATGCTCAAACACCTCTGATGTGGTTGGCTGAAAAACCCCACCGATTGAATAGAGAGATGTTGAAATCTTTTAAAATATGGGGTTTTGGAGAACAGGATGAAGACAGAAAATCCTACCAGTTCTGTATGAAAAAGGTCGAAAGTATTACGAAGATGCTTTTGAAAAAAAGAGCGGTTATTCAAATTCCGAATGCCCAATCCTCTTTGGTTAAGGCTTCTCTTTGGGGGAACAGTTGTATGGTGAAGGTATTGTTGGGATATTGCACTGATTCCAAAGTCCTCAATGAGGCGCTTATGAAAGCGGTTTCCGGCATGCTCCATTTTGTGGCTGATATGGTGATATTCCGTTCGGTTGATAGTCCATTAAAATTACATTTATCTTCCTATAAAGAGACCATCAAATTATTGCTTGAGGCTGAAGCCAGCCCCAATGTTCGAGATGAATTGGGAATAACGGCTTTTATCAAAGCTTCCCAAATCCCGGCCCCATTGGAATTTTTTAAGATCTTTTTTAAATTTGGCACTGATCCTCATGCGAAAAGTCTGTCCGGGACAACCGCATTGAATAATGCCGTACTAGTTGGCAATGTGGAGCTTATCATGTTTTTACTTGACGAGTATCATGTAGATGTCAATGCCTGCCATAAGCCTACAGGAATAACTCCGCTTATGGAAGCTGTGAGGAATGACAATGAAGAGATCGTAAAACTTCTTCTTCAGCATAAAGCGGATGCCGACCTCAAGGATATGGAGGGAAGGACTGCGCTGATTTGGGCGGCGAAAAAGAAACACTGGAAACTTATCTCCTTGTTACTGGAAGCATCGGGGAATATGCTTGACGCGAGAGACCGAAAAGGAATGGCGGCTTTGGCATATGCCCGTTGCAATGGAGCCCCCGATAGTATCACTTTCCTGTTATCGTTCTAATGAAAGCGGATCTTTAATACATCCAAAGAATACCAACATGATTACATATGATGAGTTAAAAGAGAAAATGAATCGTGTCCTTTTGAATGGAAGTCTGATTACAGATAAGAGGGGATCGTTCCCCATTGATGAGGCGCTCTATGAACAAGGGCAATGGAATGAAGAGGGAACAGAATTCTGTCTGGGATCAGATCGTTACCATTTTTATCGGAATATTGAGATAGAAGAAGATAATCCGACAAAAATCCGGGATTTGAGTTCTCTGGAAGGCTGGGTAGATATTAAGTCATTACATGCTGTTTTGGCTGCTTTGGATCAAGTCGATGAAATTATTGTTGGAACCCCGGATGGATTAGTTCTTGCGAAACTGAATAAGGAATATCCCTATACTCTTAATGAATTGCTCGATGATGCTAATGATATTGGAGAGAACTCTATTTCTTGCAATTTGTTCTTTGCTGAATTTAAGGTAAGAGAAGAATTTGATGAAGAATATAAAGAAATAACAGTGCAAGTATGTGTCGATATTTCTTCTTTTCTTTTAAAGTCAACGGCTTGTTGTGGGTATAGCAAGGGGATCAATTATGTTGATGAAGGATTTTCTTGTGTAGCAACAGTAGTTTGGGGAGAGGACTGTTGTCCGGAGGATGCAGAGATCTATTTTTGTCCTGTCAAAACAATCACACGACATGGCTAACTGATAGGAGCAATCCAACAAATATTATCATGATTACAGCATTTTTAGAACCGGGCACCACACACGTTAATATTTACTACAATAATAGACTTACTCTCCAGCCGGATTTTTGGCAATGGGAAGATATTCAGATAATTATCAGCGGAAATACTGTACAGATTATCGGTCGATTACTAGGCCAGTCTCTAGTTGGACATTATTATACTTTCGATGATCAAGGCAATTACAGCGGCCCTTTTCCAATGTCGTTTTAATCAATAAAAATCATTTAAATGAATAACTATACAAAAGAAGCCCTGAAAATAGCGATTCTCCGGCATAACGAAAAAACGGTGGAAAAGATATTGAAGTGGGGTATCTCTCCTAATGTAAGCGATGAGAAAGGAACTCCCTATCTCCATTTAGCAGTAAGGTGTGGTTATCCTGAAATTGTAGATTTATTGCTTTCATATGGAGTAAATCCTAATATCAGAGATCAGGGAAAAGCCGTAGCATTACATTATACTTTCATGGATGGGGACGAATTTATTAAAATTTCTGAATCTCTATTGAAATCTGGAGCGGATCTCAATGTTCAAGATAAAGATGGATGGAGTCCTTTGCAAGCAGCTGTCGTACAAGATTCGATGAGAATCAGTAATCTGTTTTTGAAATATGGAGCTGATCCTAATCATGTGGATGGATTTGGAAATACACCTCTCAACATTGCTATTTCGAATTTAAATGTGGAATTAGTTCGCTTATTACTTGAATTCGGAGCAAATGCCGGAGGACGGGAAATAGGAGAAAAAGAATCCCTTTTGTCGATAGTATTGAATAATAATCCTCTTAGGAAAAGCCATTTGGAAATCATAAAACTTTTGATCCAATATGGAGTAACGCCTGACACGGCGAAAGATGTAGATATAGGCTGGAGTCTTAGAGATTATTTACTCGAAGATGATAATTCTCCCTCTTCAAAGGAGAGCGAACCTTCATTATCCGAACTAATAGAGGAAAACATCTATGCGGATGATCCTAAACTGAATGACGAGGAGTTACTGGAACTGTTGGAACTTTTACTGCAATGCGGTTTTGGCAAGAATACAGATCTGTTGGATCTTTTTGTTTGCGGCCTATTCTTCGATACTAATAGTATCAATTATGGATGTGAGCCTCGTTGTACAAGCATCCTTTTAAAGCATGGAGTTACGCCCAATATGACAGATGAAAATGGAACGACAGCTTTTATGCATTCTGCACAGTTCCCATTTTCTGGTGAAATTGCTGACTTGCTTTTGGAAAAAGAACCGAATCTTCTTCCCGAGGATAAGAACGATAAAACGACACTTATGTATGCGTCTGAAGGAACCAATATGGGAATTGCTCTTAAATTGCTCCAAAGGGGTGTACCGGTTAATGCGGTAGATGGCTTGGGCAAAACAGCTCTTATTTACCTCCTGCAATCGGACTTTTATGATGAAGGTTGTGACGATGAAGGTTTCCAATTATTGAATGCTCTTCTTGAGAATGGAGCGAACCCGAATATAAAGGATAAGGAGCAAAAGACAGCTTTAATGTATGCTGTAGAACACAATTACAAAAAGGCAGAAGAAATATTGAATAATAAAATTAAAACAATTGAAATATCATGATTATAATTCCTAAAATTCAAAACGAAAAACAGGTGTACTTATACAATGAAAAAGGGCATTATATTACGTCCATTACCATATTACAGGGAAATGCCGTCATTGCGGGATCTCCGATGGTAAATGGAGATTGTATTGGTATGCCTCTTTCCAATGGGCGCACAATTGTCTATCAATTTAATGAATCATCCAGAAGTATTACCTACAAGAGAACCATTTAATCTGATGGCTGTTCTTTTCATTAATTTGTTTTAGAAGAATCTGGCGTGAATATTACAGCATGACAAAAGTATCGCTTTCTCAGAGCATTCATGGGTGTCTGTTTGGCTTGATGATTGGAGACGCCTTAGGAGCATCCGTGGAATTTATGCGGGCTTCGGAGATTAAAACCTTGCACAAGTGCGGGGTACGAGAAATGCAAAATGGAGAGGGACTTTGTAAAGCACGAAAAGTGGGGGTTATCACTGATGATACAGAAATGTCCCTGTGCCTGATGGAGTCCTTAATTTCTGCGAACGGATGGAATAAATCAAGGGCACGATATAATTATCGTATTTGGTTGCTTTCGGCTCCTCCTGATGTCGGAACGACTATCCGAGATAGCCTCTTTGGAAGCATTAACCCAAAATCCCAAGCAAATGGGGCTCTAATGCGTATTGCTCCCCTCGCATGCTGGGCTGCTACACATCAAGGATTCGATTGGGAAAAAGCCACAGCGGAAGATGCAATGCTTACTCATGTTAATCAGGTCTGTATAGACGCTAACCTTGTTTATGTATATTCTTTAATACGGGCAATTACCACCCGGGTAAGGAATGTAAAAAATCTTTATGAGGAGTCTATTCTTTGGGCTAAAGAGCATAAATTGTCTGAATCAGTGATTCACTATATGCTTGCAGCTTCGAAAAATCCTCCTGAATACGATGGGGAACACATAGGTTGGGTACTGGTTGCCTTGCAGGGAAGTTATTATCAATTGCTGCATGCCCGGAATTTTGAAGAAGCGCTGGTCAACACGGTATCTGCAGGGGGAGACACGGATACAAACGCTGCCATTTGTGGGGCTTTACTAGGAGCTTTCTACGGAATCAGACAAATTCCGCAAAGATGGATATCTCAGGTTCAGAAATCCAACCCTCAAGCAACAGAGGATGTTCAAATATTTTTCAGAGAATGCATGGGAATGTAATATGAATAACTTTCTGCTCAATAGGTGACAAATATCCAACTCCTTCTGATATCATATGCTTGCACTTGTTCTTATATTTCTGATAAAGGCGCTCTCCATCAACTATATTAGTCCCTGTCATCTTCAAAGATCATTCCCATACAGGGTACAGCAAATGGCAAGGCACCCCCATCTAATCAAATACACTCCCCCAATTAACTGCCTATCCCCATTCTTCATCAACATATACAGAGAGACTTCCACATGAAGGGGGCACTTTTTCAAACGCTTAGGAAATGTATCAAATGGAAACAGAGGAAAGTCCATTTAGTCATTTGTAAGGCAAAAATAATTTTGACGGTCATTTTTCAGATTTGAGTAGGTTAATACTCATCATACCTATGAAATCCTCACAAACGATTCTGGCAACATTCAGAATAAAAGACTCCCCACCGACAGGTAATACAGCATACAATTGACCAGAAACATGGCACAATTCTTCCATGAATATTTTGTACGAAGCCCTTTTCAATAAAATATTTCCTTCAGGTCATCCAACCCAGACTTATCCCTTGGAATCAAAGGAATACGGGGTAATTAATTCTAAATTGATTTCTACGGAAATTATTCAGGAAGGAAGGTAATTGGTAAGGGGAAACGTTGGAAAATCCGTACAATCAATTCTGGGGATATTCAGAATAAAATAACCTGCGTATAGATGATTCTCCGTATACAGTAATCTGCATTTCCTCAAACATGAATTCCCCAAATGATCATGTACAATGGAGTAATGGAGAGTAAAAAAGGATTATGAAAACGTGCTTAAAATTTACAAATATATTGCAATGAGCAAGTTACGAAAAATATAGTCTCATACAATGTATATTAAAAATAAAGAGAGAGTTTTCAAATGTATACCGCTGTATACCTGGTATTACTTCAGGGGAAATTCCTCAAATTTACAAGCATGATAAAACGAATGAGTTATAAGAAAATTGGTCTCACTCAATATATGAATATGATAAATGGAGGAATTACCAAATGCATGATTATGTATGAGCAAATTCCAAGACTTTCAAGGTCAATCAGTTTTGCACGAAGGCGTTTTTAATTAAAATCATTCCAAATAATTAATCCTAAAATGATGCCAATGGAAATTGCTCAGGATATAGAGGAATGGTTACAGAGAGAGCAGAACGAATTTTAGGAGAATTTAAAGGAAGAAAATTTACTTATGGATAGTGATTCAGAAGAAGAAAATTTTGACTAGAACTGATTTTTGGAATGACAATCCTGACCCAAATGAACCGCATTAGTTAGGAATGAGTATGGAGGGATTGATACGATTATGAATGAAAAAAGGACAGAAGGAGAGATGAAATGATTTGGAAAAGATGGATTATCATATCAGAAGGAAGCAGGTCAAGAGAAACAGAGTTGTAGTTATGTTAAGGTTTGATGCCGTACAATGCATGTATAAAACAAAATTTAAATATTATCGCCAAATATGAGCACTCTCTGCATCATAAAAATGAATATTAAGTGGTTTACCCTTTTTTCTATATTCAATGCTGTTTTCTCTCAATTCAAAAGCATTTTCAATAAGCCTTTCGTTGCTATTTATATTTCCGTATAAACTTATATAAAGATCGGTAATTTTTCCTGCTGCAATCATATTCAAAATATGAGAATCATTTTCGTCTAACGAATGGCCGAATATAAAAAGATTATTTCCTATGGATTCAAAACTTCTATGAGCTTTACAAAGATAAGCATTATGAAGGATTTTTTTTCTCTTTTCCTTACTTGTTCCCTCAGATACAAAAATTGGAAATTTTTTATGATTCAATGCCGTTCGAATTTGATCTATTAATCTTTGACCAGTATTGATCCAAGTAAATTTTTTTATTTCATCGCCAGCGTCGAATATATGTAAAGCGCCATGTAGAAAATAAATATTTGCATTATTTTTTGAATTCCATACTACATAATCATTTGTATTTTTCGCTTTACCGAAACCATCGTTAAATTTTTCTTTTTTTCAATTTCTTCTAACGAATTCATCATGGTCCAATAAAGAAGTAAATCATAATTTAAAGTAAATATTCTATCAAAATTTGATAGAAAATTTCTACATGATTCGTATTCTGTTTGTCTTATTTCACTAGGCTGATCAGGATGTTTTTTACATATAGTTTCAACAAGTATTTCTTTTAGAGATTCTGCATCATTTCGTATCTGCTCTGTTATTGAGCTATCGTCGGTATATGACGACAGTATGTAAGCAATATCATTAAGTAACTTGATAACTTTCTCAAAATCAAATGTACAAAGCAAATTAAACACTTGCCTTAGCCTTGGATTGTCTTTGAACTCGGCTGAGTCAAATAATTTTTCGTACTGAAAAATGTCTTTTTTGCATGAAATACTGAATCCATTCCCTAAAAGGATATGTTTACTTCTCTCTCCACAATTTGATATGGCTTGTTGAAATGTTATTACATTTATATCATCTTTCATATGAAAAGACTACTGTGAACACAGCATAAAATAATAGGTTCACGCAAGAATTGTCCAGTTTATTTCTGTAATTTTTCCCATTTCTTCCCCATCCTACTACAAACAAAAGCCGCAACATATTTATTATGGATATATTGCAGCAAAAAATTGATGGCGGACAGGGAGAAACCTAAATCCCATAATGAGTTTTCAGAGAAATAATCTCCAACATATTGTCGAATGCTCTGTAAACCATCCTGTGTTCCTGAGTAATGCGCTTGAAATACTACCCCGATAGATTGTGCTTTAAGGTTTCCGTATCATTTTCCCCATTTTTTCCCATACTCCTGCAAACAAAAACCGCAATATACTCATCACGAGTATATTGCGGCAGAAAATTGATGGCGGACAGGGAGGGATTCGAACCCTCGGTACCGGTTTGCGGTACACACACTTTCCAGGCGTGCTCATTCGACCACTCTGACACCTGCCCGTTGGAGATTGTGCTAGATAGGAAAGCAGAAGCAGAGTAACGGCAGAAGAGAGGTTTGGCAATCTTTTTTTCATCCGGAAGGGATTTTCCCGTTTTCCCCGAGTTTTTTCACGTTTCCGGCTGTTGCTCGAAAAGGATGAAAAGCGCCTCGGCAGCGCGAGAAAATCTTCAACGGGCATAAACAACAACGAAGCGTATTTTCAGAAGTTTTGAAAGGAACAGGTTTCCGTGGTTCACAAAAATTATCCATGTGGGCATGGCAGATTTTCACCCTCCCTGCCCTGTTTTTCCTGCGGAGCAAATAAGAATTTTTCTCTTTCTCCACCTTTACGGCTTCCGTGCAATCGGGGAAGGTTCAGGTAAGAACCGCTATTGAT
>ULMP01011600.1_pt1 | contig 14123 bp, 10 predicted proteins | sample 1951681 | NCBI WGS metagenome assembly ULMP01 (sample SAMEA4835553, study PRJEB28245) | human gut metagenome | biome: gut microbiome; material: fecal sample | place: Denmark | collected 2008 | reverse complement strand
TATACTATTGCCTTACTGATATTGAAAATCAAAATTTAGAAAGCTAATTATTTTAAATAAAGGGTAGCTAATTTGCTATTCTTTTAAATTGCTATCAAATTAATTTGCAAATCAATTTAGCTATGATATAGTATTAAATAATTTTGGAGGTATTTATGAAAAGTTGTTTTGTAAAATATAAAGAATATGTGCGTAAATATCGTGAATTTTATGATGAAGTTAAAGACACTCCACAAAAAGAATTTCTAATGAAAGAATTTATGAAATATATTAAAGAAAATAATCTAATTAAAGCTAATTATGAAAATAATGCTTTTTTGCAAAATTATTTAAAAAATGCACTTAAACAAGCACTAAAAAATAATCCAAATTTTTTGGAAAAAATCATAAATGATAATCAAGCTAAAATATCCATTAACCAAAGCTTAGTTAATGCTTTTGATAATGAAAAAGCTATAAACTTCCCAGACATAGAGCTTTTGATAAATATTTTAACTGCCACTATTAATGATAGTTGGCTGACTATTAGGATCTGCTATTAAGTTTGGAGAAGAGCATCCTAAGAAGGTAACAGATGAATTAATGAAAGAAATTGTTTCTTTGCTTTCTAGTTATTTTGATGTCTATGTAAATTTTGTTTATGTTGAAGATTATACTAACTTCCATAATGGAGTAAACAAGAATCATTATATGAAAAAATTAATAGCGAAGAATTGTTAAGAAACTTAGTTAATGTTTATTTAGATTTTTATAATAGTTATACTATTGTTCCAGATAAAAGCTTAGCTATAGACATTCAAAAGAGAGGCTATTCTAAAGCGTTAAAACAATACTATCGAAATGGCAATCTAATTGAAATTCCTTATGACTTATCAGAATTTATAAATTTGTTAAAAGAAAATAACGTTTCTATCGACGAACAAAGACATATATTAAGTTTAATTGAAGAAAAAGCACATGAAAAACATGAAGTTGAATTACAAGGCTTTTATTTATCAGGCGAAAGAGAAATAGTTCTGGCGGGAAATAAATTTTTAGATAACGCTAAAAGCTATCAAGAAATGTATAGTGTAAATGTTATCTTTTTAAAAGATATAAATAACGAATCATATTTTAATAGCGATTTAAACAAGATAGATAATAGTATTCAAAAAAGAGTAACTAGTCTTTTGTCTAAAATAAATGTAGCCAACAAAAGAAATTTTCGTAAAGTTTATATCGGGAAATTACTAATAGATTATTAAATAAAGATAATCAAAAATTTATTGCTGAAATTAGTTCGAATGTTTCTAAGAATGAATATTTAGCAAAAACTAAAAATAACGATTTTAAAAGAATACGAAAAAAATAATATGAATATAAAAAGTCTTGGCGAAAAATACTTAAAAATGATTGACTTGTTATCTTTTCTTGGTGTATAATAACTACATATCGAGAAAAGGGGACTGGCCTTTGGAACACTATTTTACAAACAATTCGGATTTAAAAAGTGAAATACGCGAACTACCATACACAATTGCTAACACAGAATTTAAATTTTTGAGCGATAATGGTGTATTTGCTAAAAATAAAATTGACTATGCATCGTCATTTTTAGTAACTTCATTTTTAGATAATCACCCTGAACTTATGGGTTCCAAGGTTTTAGATGTTGGCTGTGGTTATGGCTTTATAGGTCTAGTGATTGGTAAAATAACTAAAGCTGATGTCGATTTAATAGATGTTAACAAGAGAGCGCTACATTTATGTGAGCGTAATATAAAGATAAATAAAGTAGATAATTGCAATGCCTATTTGAGTGATTGCTATGAGTTAGTTAAAAATAAGTATGATTATATAATAACCAATCCGCCGATAAGGGCCGGAAAAGAAGTTGTAAACAAAATATTGCTAGAGGCTAAAGAGCATTTGAAGAATAATGGCGAATTATGGTGTATTGTTCACAAAGATCAAGGCGCTAAATCGACAAAAAAAACACTAGAAGAGTGTTATAATGTTGAAATAGTAGGAAAAAGCAAAGGTTTTTACTGCTTTAAAGCAAAAATTTGTTGACAAAATTCTAATTAGGATATAGAATTTTAAATTGGTGGCATATTTATTTTTTTAAATAGAAATAGTCTTAAAAAATTGTGTATGGGGTGATATCGTGGCTTATAAAGCAAAAAAATTTGGTGACTATCGTGAAAGAAGAAGTTTTTCGAAAACGAAAAACGTTTTGGAGTTGAATGATTTACTCGAAATTCAAAAGAAGAGCTATCAACAATTTTTGGATGAAGGAATCAAAGAAATATTTGATGATTTATTTCCAGTAGAAAGTTTTACTGGTAATATTTCTTTGGAATTTGGGGATTATTATTTTGATGAACCAAGATATTCTATCAAAGAAGCTAAAGAAAGAATGGTTAACTATGCTGCACCATTGAAGGTTGAAGCACGTTTGTTCGTGCATGAAACTGGTGAAGTAAAAGAACAAACTATCTTCTTAGGTGACATGCCATTAATGACTGAAGCAGGAACATTTATCATTAATGGGGCCGAAAGAGTAATTGTTTCCCAACTTGTAAGAAGTCCAAGTGTTTATTTCAAAAAAGAAATTGATAAAAATGGACGTCATATTATAAGTGGAGAATTAATACCTAATAAAGGTACTTGGTTAGAATATGAAACAGATGCTCGTGATGTTTTATATGTTCGTATTGATAGAACTAGAAAAGTAACAGTAACAACACTTTTACGTGCTTTAGGTTTATCTAGTGATGAAGATATCATTAGTGTTTTTGGTGATAATCAATATATTCAAAATACTTTAGAAAAAGATAATACTAATAATACTGATGAAGCATTAATTGAAATTTATGAAAAATTAAGACCTGGAGAACCTGCAACTCTAGATTCTTCAAAGAACCAACTTATCACAAGATTCTTTGATCGTTTCCGCTATGATTTAGCCAAAGTTGGACGTTATAAATTTAATAAGAAATTAAACGTTTTAGATAGATTATTAGGTCTTACTTTAGCAGAACCTATAATCGATGGTGATAAAGTTATCGCTGAAAGCGGGACTGTTATTACTAAAGAAATATTAGAACAATTTCGTCCATTATTTGCTAATGGTTTAAATATTAAAGAAATAGAGATTAATAATGAATTAGATGATTACAATAAAGTTCAAACTGTTAAAGTGGTAGATCCTACTGATGCTAAGAAAACTATTACTATAATAGGTACTGATGGTTCTGTAGATGTTCGTCGTCTTACAATACCTGATGTTTATGCATCCCTAAATTATTATATCGGATTACATTTTGGCGTTGGTTCTGATGATGAAATCGATAACTTAGGAAATCGTCGTGTCCGTCAAGTTGGTGAACTTATCCAAAATCAATTTAGAATTGGTATGGCGAGAATGGAAAGAGTTATTCGGGAAAGAATGACTACTCAAGACATTGAAACAGTTACACCAAAGACTTTGATTAATATTCGTCCGGTAACTGCAGCCTTAAAAGAATTCTTTGGTTCATCTCAACTTTCTAAGTTCATGGATCAAATCAATCCAATCGCCGAACTTACAGATAAAAGACGTTTATCAAGTTTAGGACCTGGAGGATTATCTCGTGACCGTGCTGGTATGGATGTTCGTGACGTTAATGCTTCCCACTATGGTCGTATCTGTCCAATTGAATCTCCAGAAGGACAAAACATTGGGCTTATTACATCACTTGCTGGTTATGCTAAAGTTAATGAATATGGTTTCATTATGACTCCATACCGTAAGGTGGATAGTGGTGTTGTAACTGATGAGATCGTTTACATGACTGCTGATGAAGAAAAAGATTATTATATTTCGCAAGCAACTATTAAGTTAACTGATAAAAATGAAATCGTTGAAGACGAAGTTATTGCTCGTTTGAATGGTGATACAGTTTATGTTGATAAGATGCACGTTAATTTCGTTGACGTTGCGCCAAGTCAAGTTGTAGCCATTACTACAAGTTGTATTCCATTCCTAGAATTCGACGATGCTAACCGTACCCTAATGGGTGCAAACATGCAACGTCAAGCAGTACCTTTACTTGAAACTGAAGCACCAATCGTTGGTACTGGTGTTGAATATATTGCTGCAAGAGACTCTGGTTCAACAATCGTATGTAAGGCTGATGGTGTAGTAGATTACGCTGATGGCTTAAAGATTGTAGTTAATGTTGCAAAGGGCAAAGATACATATTATTTAGCAAACTTTGAAAGAAGTAATGCCTCATCTTGTATTAATCACCGTCCTCTTGTTAAGAAGGGTGATAAAGTCCATCGTGGTCAAGTTATAGCTGATGGTCCATCAACAGATCAAGGTGAACTTGCTTTAGGTAAGAATATGACTGTTGCTTTCATGACATTTAATGGTTATAACTACGAAGATGCTGTTATATTAAATGAAAGATTAGTTAAAGATGATGTTTATACATCACTTCATATTTCACATTATGATATCGATTGTCGTGATACTAAATTAGGACCTGAAGAAATTACTAGAGATATTCCAAATGTTGGGGAAGATGCTCGTAAGAATTTGGATGCTGATGGTATTGTTAGAATTGGTACTGAAGTAAAAGAAGGCGATATCCTAGTTGGTAAAGTTACACCAAAGGGTGTTCAAGAATTAACTAGCGAAGAAAAATTATTACATGCAATATTTGGTGAAAAGACTCGTGAAGTAAGAGATACATCACTTCGTGTTGAACATGGTGCTGGTGGTATCGTTCATGATGTTAAAGTTTATACTAAAGAAAACTCTGATGAACTACCTGCTGGTGTATCAAAAGTAATAAGAGTATATATTATTCAAAAACGTAAGATTCAAGTTGGTGACAAGATGTCTGGTCGTCACGGAAATAAAGGGGTTATCTCACTTATCTTACCAGAAGAAGATATGCCTTACTTACCAGATGGTCGTCCAGTTGATATCATGTTAAACCCTCTAGGTGTTCCATCTCGTATGAACATCGGACAAATCCTAGAAGTGCATTTAGGTATGGCTGGTAAGAAATTAGGAACACATTATGCAACTCCAGTATTCGATGGAGCAACTTGGGCAGATATCATGGAAGAAATGAAAGAAGCTGGAATGGCTGAAGATGGTAAAGTTGAACTTCGTGATGGACGTACTGGTGAGGCATTCGATCATCGTATCAATGTTGGGGTAATGTACATGGTAAAACTACATCACATGGTTGATGATAAATTACATGCTCGTGCTACAGGACCTTACTCACTTGTTACACAACAACCACTTGGTGGTAAAGCTCAATTTGGTGGTCAAAGATTCGGAGAAATGGAAGTTTGGGCACTATATGCTTATGGTGCGTCACACGTCCTACAAGAAATATTGACTGTTAAAGCCGATGATATCACAGGGCGTGTTAAGGTTTATGAATCTTTAGTTAAAGGTAAAGTAATTGATCAGGCCGGAGTACCTGAAAGCTTCAGAGTTCTAGTTAAAGAATTCCAAGCTCTAGGCTTAGATGTTCAAGTAGTAAATGAAAATGATGAAGTTGTTGAATTTAAAGATATTGAAGAAGATGAAGATGATAATGATGCCTTTAGAATTGAAGAAATAGATGTTACAACTAACGATTTAAATCCTGAAGAACCAGAGATAACTGATGAATATATCTTAGATGAAGACGAAGATGATAATTTAGATGATTTAGAATTTCCGGGTATCGAAGAAGATGAAGACGATACCATGGATGAAGGAAAGTAGGTGGGTTAAATGATAGATGTAAGTAAATTTAAAGGAATAAAAGTAAGTATTGCTTCCCCTGAAAAGATTCGTTCTTGGTCATACGGTGAAGTTAAGAAACCTGAAACTATCAACTATCGGACCCTAAAGCCTGAAAGAGATGGTTTATTCTGCGAAAAGATATTCGGACCAACAAAAGACTTCGAATGTAGTTGTGGAAAATACAAGAGATTAAGATATAAAAATATTATTTGTGACCGTTGTGGTGTTGAAGTTACACGTTCCAAAGTAAGACGTGAAAGAATGGGGCACATTGAACTTGCTGCTCCTTGCTCTCACATTTGGTTCTTTAAAGGTGTTCCATCTAAAATGGGCCTTGTTCTAGATATGTCTCCAAGAGATCTAGAAGAAGTATTATACTTTGTTTCATACGTTGTAATTGATCCAGGTAAAGCTCCACTTGAAGTAAAACAAACACTTTCTGATAAAGAATATCGTGCTTATTATGAAAAATACGGTAATACCTTCACAGTAGGTATGGGTGCTGAAGCTATTAAAGAACTACTTAAACGAGTAGACTTAGATAAAGAAATTGAAGATTTAAGAGCAGAACTTGAAAACACTACTGGCCAAAAGAGAATTCGTTTAGTAAAACGTCTTGATTGTTTAGTAGCATTCCAAGAAAGTGGCAATAAACCTGAATGGATGGTTCTAGATGTACTACCTGTAATACCTCCAGAACTTCGTCCGATGATTCAACTAGATGGTGGAAGATTTGCAACAAGTGATTTAAATGATTTATACAGAAGAATTATAAATAGAAATAATCGTTTAAAGAAGTTGCTAGAACTTGGAGCCCCAACAATTATTGTTCAAAATGAAAAACGTATGCTTCAAGAAGCGGTTGACTCGCTATTTGATAATGGACGTCGTGGTAGAAGTATTACTGCTGCAAGTAATCGTCCACTTAAGAGTTTATCTAGCATGCTTAAAGGTAAACAAGGTCGTTTCCGTCAAAACTTGTTAGGTAAAAGAGTTGATTATTCAGGTCGTTCTGTTATCGTTGTTGGACCAAATCTCAAGATGTATCAATGTGGTCTACCTAAAGAAATGGCTATCGAGTTATTTAAACCACATGTAATTAATGGTATTGTTGAACGCGGTCTTGCTCATAACATTAAAGGCGCTAAGAAATTAATTGATGCTCGTGATGAAGCAGTATGGGATATTGTAGAAGATGTAATTACAGAGTATCCTGTTCTTTTAAACCGTGCTCCAACTCTACATAGACTTGGTATTCAAGCGTTTGAACCAGTTTTAGTTGGTGGTAAAGCAATTCGTCTTCACCCATTAGTATGTACAGCATTTAACGCTGACTTCGATGGTGACCAAATGGCTGTTCACGTACCACTTTCTGAAGAAGCAAAAGCTGAAGCTAGAATACTTATGCTTGGTGCTAATAACATATTGAACCCTAAAGATGGAAAACCAATCGTTACACCTAGCCAAGACATGGTTTTAGGTAACTGTTATCTAACAATCGAATATGCCGGACTTCCAAATGAAGGACACGTATATAAAGATCCTAATGAAGCATTGATGGCTTATGAAAGAAGAGAAATTACTCTTCATACTCGTATAGCTATTCCTGTTAATTCATTTAAATATAAATTGTTTACTGAAGAACAAAGAGATAAATATTTAGTTACAACAGTTGGTAAAATTAAGTTTAATGAAATATTACCTGATACTTATCCATATGTTAATGAAGGTACTAAAGAAAACATTGAAGGAGTAACTCCAGATAAATATTTCTTACCAATGGGAGCGAATATTCCAGAAGAAATATCTAAAATGCCATTGGTACAACCATTCATTAAGAAAACTCTAGGACAATTAATTGCTCAAGTGTTCAAAAGATATAAGACTACTGAAACATCAATTATGCTTGACAAATTAAAAGATTTAGGTTTCAAATATTCAACCGTTGCAGGTGTAACAGTATCAATCGCTGATGTTGTAAGAAGTGATGACAAAGAACAAATTATTGAAAGAGCTAAGGCTAAAGTTGATAAGATTAATAAACAATATCAAAGAGGGCTTATAACTGAAACTGAAAGATATGAAAACGTTATTGCCTCATGGAATAACGCAACCGATGAAATTAAAGACGAACTAGCTGAAATAAGTAAGAATAATTACGATAACCCAATATTTATGATGATGAATAGTGGTGCTCGTGGATCTATTTCGAACTTTACTCAACTTGCTGGAATGCGTGGACTTATGGCTCGTCCTGATGGTTCTACCGTAGAAATTCCAATCACTTCATCATTTATCGAAGGATTATCCGTTTCTGAATTCTTCTTATCAACTCATGGTTCTCGTAAAGGTTCAGCAGATACGGCTCTACGTACTGCTGACTCAGGATACTTAACTCGTCGTTTAGTTGATGTTGCTCAAGATATCATTGTTAAAGATTGCGACTGTGGTTCTGTTCAAGGTTTAGTTGTTTATGACTTAGTAAATGACAAAGATGGAACTATTATCGAACCCCTTGCTGAGCGTATTTTAGGACGTTTTGCATCTAAGAAAATTGTCAATCCAGAAACTAAAGAAGTTATTGTTGAAGCTGGAGAAATGATTACTGAAAATGCTGTTGCTAAAATTACCAAAGCAGGTATTAAAAAGGTCGAAATTAGAAGTGTTCTTACATGTAAATCAAATAATGGTGTATGTCAAAAATGTTATGGACGTAACCTTGCAACTGGTAACCTAGTTGAAAAGGGTGAAGCAGTTGGTATCATGGCTGCGCAATCAATTGGTGAACCTGGTACTCAGTTAACCATGCGTACATTCCACTCTGGAGGGGTAGCCCATGGTGGAGATGCCGATATTACTCAAGGGCTTCCAAGAGTTGAAGAATTATTTGAAGCGCGTATGCCAAAAGGTAAAGCAACTATTGCAGAAATCAGTGGTAAAGTCATAGGTATTGAAGAACAAAATGGAAAACACCTAATTACTATTGAAAATGAAGCTGGTGTAAGAGAACACGTAACAAATTACAACATGAAGGTTCGTGTTAGTGTTGGAGACACTGTTGAAGCTGGTGACAAACTTACTGAAGGTGTTATTTCACCAAAAGAATTACTTGCTGTAACAGATCCACTTACTGCTCAAGAATACATTTTAAAAGAAGTTCAAAAAGTTTATAAATTACAAGGTGTTGATATTTCTGATAAGCACATCGAAATTATCGTTAAGAGAATGATTAATAAAGTACGTATTACAGATAGTGGTGATACTGACTTTGTCGAAGGTTTAACTGTTTCTCTAAGAGAATTCACTGAAGGAAATAAACCAGTAATTATGGCTGGTAAAGTTCCTGCTAAAGGAAATCCAATTATGCTTGGTATTACTAAGTCATCTTTGGAAACTGATTCCTTCTTATCTGCAGCCTCATTCCAAGAAACAACTCGTGTTTTAACTGATGCAGCAATTCATGGTAAAGTAGATAACTTACAAGGATTAAAAGAAAATGTCATTATTGGTAAACTAATTCCAGCAGGAACTGGTTATAAACAATATAGTGATATTTCAATTGAACTTGAAAAGGATATCCTAGATGATGATGCTAGTGAAGTTCTAGAAGAAAAATTAATGGATGATGCAGATATATCTATAGATAATTTAAATCTTTCTGAATAAGTAAGAGTGCTTTATTAGGCACTCTTTTCTTAGCTAATTTTAATACTATAAGTGGGAATTGCCCACTAACTACTAGACAGGGGGAAAATATATGGAATTACAAAAATATTTTAATTTAGAAGAATATGTTGATAAAATAGAATTAACGGATCAAGTTTTAGCCCATTTGCAAAGTACATCTAAAAGTTTTGATGAATATTTTAAAATACTATCGCAATATGGAAAATATGCAATATATTTTTGGATTGATTCTCTATATAAAGAATTAATAGCATCTTCCGAAATAGAAGGAGATCTAATATCTTTAGAACGTTTTAATAATGATTTGTATATTTCTCGTTTTGCTATTAGTCACAGTCGGATTTATGACTTACACAAAATATTTATTCCCGATGCTCCAGATGCGTATCGTGATTCAGAAGTTAAAATATCTGGCAAAGAAAATGGCAAAGAAGTGATTTATTGGTGGGGTCCAGAAGCAGAATCGATAATGCCCTTTATGAAAGATTTCGTTAAATTTTATCAAACTAGCAATATTGAATTAAAATATTCTAATCCTTTTATCAAGTCATTTTTAGTTCATTTGTTATTTGTTCGTATTCATCCTTTTAAAGATGGCAATGGTCGTACAGCTAGATTACTTCAAAATATTAAATTTGCTCAACTTATTAATAGCATTTATGGCACCCGTTTAAAAATATCTCCTTTAAATATCTCTCAAAACATTTTAATAAATAAACCAACATATGCTGATAGGTTAAATGCAGTCCAATTTAATTTAAACGCTGATGATAATAAAGCCATAAACAGATTTATTGATTATTTATTAAATATGGTTGATGAACAATTATTTTATGCGAAAAACAAATTACTCAAATATGCCGAAACTCTTGATAAATGGAGTAATATGTATCCTGATGAAGAATTAGATAAAGAAGCAGAAATTATGCGCCTTAAGAGGATTTTTCACAGATGACAATAGAAAAAGTTTACGATTTTACTAACGAAAATTTAATAGATTTATCTAAAATCTATCATTTTGCTGATACCAACATATTGACGGTCTTAGGTAGTGGAGATCAATATTTTTCTGCGCTACTTGCGGGAGCTAAAAACATTGAAGTGTTCGATATAAATTATTTAACCCTTTATTATTTCATCTTGAAGTTTACTGCTATTAAAATTTTGCTATATGAAGAATTTATTCAAATGTTTGTAGTTGATAATTTAGATAATTTAAGTATTTATGCTAAATTACGAAATTTTTTGCCATTAAAGGTTAGTGATTTTTTTGATAACTTAATTCGCTTACAAAGAAAATTTTCATCAATTAAAATACACAATACTATATTTGCTAACACTAAATCCAAAATTATTTCTTATTTAGAAAAAAGCGAGTATTATCATTTGCAAAGTATTTTAAATAGAACATCGCTACCTAAATTTTACAATTGTAATTTGCTAGAATTACCCAATTTTACAACTAAAAAATATGATATAGCCTTATTATCAAATATATATCATTATTTAGCTATTAACCCTAAAGAATATAAGGAATTCCTTAGCAAATTAAATTGTTCTGATATACTAGCATTATATACTTGGATTTTATCTGAAGAAGAACAAGCAGAATTTACAAAAAATGGATTTGATATATATCAAATTCCTGGAGTTTTAAAAAATAATGATTACGTTGTTAGTTTAAGTCGGAAAAGAGTTTAAAAAATTTTACATAATATATAATTAAATAGGTGATAAAAATGTATGAAAATAAAAAAATTTTAATTTTGGGGGCCGCTAAAAGTGGAATAGCAGTAGCAAAACTATTGGTGGGTAAAAATAATGAAATTATATTAAGTGATTTAAAAGAATTACCCTCATCTACAGCTCAAGAGTTAGAAGATATGGGAATAAAAATTATGATAACTTTTAATCAATGTGATTTAATCGATTCTAGTTATGATTTAGTTATAAAAAATCCTGCCATAATGATGACTAGTGAAATTACCAAAAAGTTAAATAAATTACATATTAGGACTGAAAATGAAATGGAAGTAGCATACCATTTTTTACCAGAAAATGTAACAATTATTGGTGTTACAGGTTCAAATGGTAAGACAACAACAACTACCATAATTTATGAACTTTTAAAACGGCTTAATATAAATGTAATTTTGGGAGGTAATATTGGTTATCCATTAAGTGAAGTTTTAAAAGGGGTTCAGAAAGAAAGTGTATTACTTTTAGAAATTAGTGATCATCAATTATGTGATATTCATGATTTTAAAACAAATATTAGTGTTATTACCAATCTTTGCCCAACTCACTTAGATTACCACGGCTCTTATGAAAACTACAAAAAAGCTAAAAAGAAAATATTTAATTTACATACTTCAAATGATTTAGCAATACTTAATCATGCTAATGAAGATTGCCTAGAATTAAGTAAAGATATTTTATCAAAAAAAGTTTATTTTAATAATTTTGAAAATTACTATGACAACAATTATATTTATTTACATGGCGAAAAATATTTAAATATTAATAATATTTGTTTACAAGGTGAACATAATTATGAAAATATTTTAGCGGCATTACTAGTAGTTGAACAGTTTGGTTTGGATAAAGATATTGTAGTTGACTTTTTAAAGACATTCAGTGGTGTTGAGCATCGTTTGGAATATGTTGCTAATAAAAATGGAATAGAATACTATAATGATTCAAAATCAACGAATCCTACTGCTACAATTACTGCTTTAAAAACATTTACAAAACCAATTCATCTAATTTTAGGAGGCCTAGATCGTAACCAGGATTTCAATGAATTAAATGATTATATAAATTATGTTAAAAAAATATATGCAATCGGGGAGGTTACAGATAAAGTTGCCAATTATGCTAGCAATTTAAATATCCCTTGTGAAAGATGTTATAATCTAGTAACAGCTATGGAAAAAATTCACCAAAATGTGCAAAGAGGTGATGTAGTTTTACTTTCACCAGGTAGTTCTTCTCAAGATCAATATGTTAAATTTGAAGATCGTGGTGACGAATTTAAAAATATAGTTGAAAAATTTTAAATAAAAGGGTATAATTTAAATATATTGATAATAAGGGGCTGATATTATGAATGAACAAAATCCAAATAATCAAGTAAATCAATCAAATACTAATCAACAAGATGGAGGTATTAATTCAAGTGTTTTAGGTAGTGTTGTTGGTCCGACTCCAAGCACTTCAACTCCGCAGGTGGCTCAACAAAATCCAACACCTGCTGAACAACCTGCTACTACTTTAAATCAAACACCGGTTGTTGGAGAACAAGTAGCCAATACCAATCCTGAAGTAAGCAATGCTCAAAATATACAGGCAGAAACTTTAACATCTCCAGTAAATACCAATCCTGCTGAAGGTACTGTAGCAGATACGCAAACAGAAGCATTAAATCCTGAACCACTTGCATCTTCGCCATCCCCAATAGCACAACCAATTCCAGGCACTTCAGGAACGCCATATCAAGCAAATAGTTTAACTGGAGATACGGTGGGAGTTGGTACTCCAAATGTTGGTCAAGAAAATTTAAATTCTAATGCTTTTGTAGAACCAACTAAGGTAGAAAATATTGGTATAACACCTCCAGCTAACAATCCAATTAATAATCAAACTAAAAAGAAAAAACCAATGAACAAAGTATTATTTGTAATTATAATAATTGTATTAATGGCAGCTGTTGCTTTTGGAGTATACTACTTTTTAAATATTAGCAATAAAGTAACCGTTAATACTAAAGATGTTCAAATAGGAATTGGGGAAACACTTTCTGATAACATAAATGACTATGCAACAATTACTGGTTCTAAAGCTGGCACTTGTACTTTAAATAATCGCAATGTTAATACTACCGTTGCTGGCGAATATGAATTTACTATCACTTGTGGAGAAGAATCCTATACTGGCAAGATTACTGTTGCTGATTTAGAAGCTCCATCTGTAAGCTTAAATACAGTTTACAAAGTGGTTAATGAATCAGTTACAGTTGATGAATTCATTGATGAATGTAGTGATATGTCTAATTGTACATCTAATTTTATTGATGAAAATGCTGTAAACACTAATTTAGCTACAGCTGGTGGGCCTTATGATGTTGCAATAAATGTTGCTGATGAAGCTGGAAATTCTAAAGAAGTTACTGGAAAGTTATATGTTACACCATATAGTATCCAAGTATTTAGAAGTTGTGAATCTCCAAGCTCTAATGTAGATAATTATCAAGCAACTAAAACAACAACAGATTATTTGCCAATAGGTAATGATACTACAAATGGTCTCGTTTACTTAGGGGTATCTCAAAGAATATATACATATACATTTACTGACGCTGGTTCTTATGAAAGTGTAGTTGCAGATCATCCTGATACATTAACTTTTGATGGCATAACAGGTACTGCTTCATATAATGATGATGATTTAACTTTCCAAATAACAACTGATTTAAGTTTAGAAACTTTAAACAGTGAAGCTGGTGGAACATTCCCAACTACTTATGCAGAATTAAGTGTATATTATAATAATTTACAATATACATGTAATAATACATTAAATAATGCTGAATAAAAGATGTAATCCAAACATCTTTTTTCTTTGACAGTAAAAAAGAGTAAACAAATAAAAAATAAAG
>ULMP01045994.1_pt1 | contig 14217 bp, 10 predicted proteins | sample 1951681 | NCBI WGS metagenome assembly ULMP01 (sample SAMEA4835553, study PRJEB28245) | human gut metagenome | biome: gut microbiome; material: fecal sample | place: Denmark | collected 2008 | reverse complement strand
CCTCTTCTACGGCAGTCCAGGCACCGGCAAGACAGAGACTGTCTATCAGTTGGCGCGCGCCACCGGAAGGGACATATTCCCGGTCAATGTGGACCAGATCAAGAGCATGTGGGTGGGGCAAAGCGAGAAGAACATCAAGGCGGCCTTCGCGGCCTACAAGGAGATGTGCTCTAAAAAGAAAATCCAGCCTATAATGCTGTTCAACGAGGCTGACGCGATTTTCGGAATACGCCGGGAGGGAGCCGAGAGCGCCGTGGACAAGATGGAGAATGCCATTCAGAACATAATCCTTCAGGAGATGGAGTCGATGGAAGGAATCCTCATCGCCACAACCAACCTCACCGACAACATCGACAAGGCCTTCGAGCGGCGTTTCCTCTACAAGATCGACTTCAAGAGACCTGAAACCGCCGTTAGAGCCAAGATCTGGGAATCCCTGATCCCCGGCCTCTCTGACGATGTCGCCACAAGGCTCGCCTCTGAATTCGATTTCAGCGGCGGCCAGATCGAGAATATCTCCCGGATGAAAGCCGTGGACGCCGTCCTCACCGGCAACGAATCCCTTGACTACAACGTACTGTCTGAATATTGCCGCACCGAAACCCTCCAGCGCGCCGGGAGCATCAAGAAGATCGGATTCTGATGGCATTGAATACCATCAGAATCCGAGGTCTCAGATTTTCACAAGTACTCCGGATGTAGGGTAAAAAAGAATCGTGTCCACCACTGTTTTACCTGAAGTTTCAAGAGCGTGCCGGTAGCAATCCAACTGCGGAGCATATTTGCCAGCATAGAAATCACTTGTCCTGTCGGTCAGTTCTTCGATTGGCCGAGGACAAGTCTTATAGTCCACCAGCACCACACCATCCTTGGTCTCATAAACAAGATCCATACTCCCTGAAATCACCTGTCCGTCACGCACTTCCCTGAATGGCAGTTCTCTGTGCAGGGACATCGGATCACCGTACGCGTTTTTCATAAAAGAATAGAACGACTCAACCGTCGCAGAAATCTTATCCGGCTCATTCAGCGGATCGGACAAATGAAAGTCCCGCGCCAATGATTTGATCAGAGCGGTGTTGTCCTCTCCTAATCTCCAGCCAAACAGGACTTGATGGAAATAAGTGCCGTAATCAGCAAAATCACCTTCTAAGTTCACATTTATCCTGTCAGAGACTATTTTCACAATCTCCACCTGCGTATTCGCCACCAGTTCTTCATTCACCACAGCGCTTGGCTCAACATTTTTTTCTTTGTAAAGTGTTCTGACTTCAGGAGCCGAAAGGACTTTGAAAGAAGCCATCGGAACACTTGGATCTATGCTCTCCGCGGTAGGTTCGAATGTGTGAACTGTCATAACATCGTCCGCAAGGAATGGGAACGGACGTGCCTGAGAAGCGCTTCCGGTCAAAGCATCCAACCAGGCGACTTTATCATGCTTGGCAGCGGTTATCAAGTGCGTTCTGGCGCGCGTCAACCCAACGTACATCAGCCGCTTCGCCTCCGCAAATTTTTCCTGGCGGACACTATTAGCCAAGACGCTGGCTTTCAAATCCGGAGCCAAAACATCCTGAGCAAACCCGGTCTTAGGCAAGACGTACACACCTATCTTTCCGTCCGCATCCTTAAACCGTCCCACCCCGATGATATCCTGTTTAACATCTATCTTATTTGGGTCCATGTCAAGAGAACAGCAAACCACCGTGTGCCACTGAAGACCTTTTGATTTATGGTAAGTTCCAACAAAAACGCCATTCTCGTCAGGCAAACCATTCACGTTAAAATTCGAGACGTACGTCAGGAAGCCGGACAAAGACGCACCTTCTCCATTCAGACGGCAACGGTCTTCATAAGTCTTGGCAGCAGCCAGATAGCCATCAACAAAAAGGGACGCAGAAACCGGATTTTCGATTCCGGACAAAATCTCCTTCACTCCAAACTCCGTCACCAAACTGTCAATCGCCGCAGCGACCGATTGCCGCCTGATAGGCTCGCACAGAGCCAGCAGCCTCTTGATCACCTGTTCTTCGTCCCAACGATTTCGTGCCTGACCATCCTGAGTGGGAAGCCTCAAGTCTTCGATCCTGTCGGAAAGAACATCCCCTATATGGTGACCCGGCTCACTGCCCATCAGGACAACCGCCTTCGAGTACGCATCCTTTTCGTTCACGAGCAACGACACAAGGGCATTCATAAATGAATATGACCGAGAACTATCTTTCTTACTCTTCGAATCCTCCTGTGTGTTGACCGGCAGTCCCAATCCTCTGAGCAAGGAAGCCATTTCGACACAATCATTATTTTTTCTGAAAAGGATAGCCACATCCTTCGCTTTCAAACCCCTCTCTTTTATCAGAGAATTCACCTTCAACGCCAATTCCTTATAGAAGAGATCATTATTACCGACATCGAACCACCAATGCTCCGGCTTCTCATCAGCATCTCCATTGCCTCCGTCTGCCTTCTCCAAACGCACCAATTCAGGAGCGATCTCACCTTCAAACGCCCGCTCGAAAATCTGATTTGTGAAATTCACAAGAGTTTTGGTGGATCTCCAGCTTTCCTTCAGCGTGGTGATCATGTTTCCGTTCTCATCCACAACATCCAGCTGCTCCGGAAATTCATTCGTAACACTTTCAACGACACTTAAATCTGTCCCTCTGAAACCATAAATGGACTGCTTCTTGTCACCGACATAAGTCACAGACTCCATCATAGACCCAAGTTTTTCAAAAATTCTGATCTGGAGCGGCGAGCAATCCTGAAACTCATCCACAAACAAAGATTTGAAGTTGCTTCTGATCTCCTCCTCCACATCCTTAATTTCTAGAAGTTCGTAAAATTTCCTTTCAAGATCGTTGAAGTCCAGCAGGCAACGAGACTCCTTGAATGCGGCATATTCATTTTTCCACTTCTCGGCAAGGGCAAATATTCTATGAATATACTCTTTCTGCAATCTCAATACCTCCGGCGAACAGGCAAGCACCCTCTGGATACGCAAAAGTTCCGCAAGATCATCAACTGCTGAACCATCAAGGCTCTTCGATCCCGAAAGACGTTTGATAATGCTTGCCAGCAAAAGCCTCAGTTTCGCTTCTTCCACATTCTCTGAAAATGCTTTCGCTACCATTCCGGCCAAATCATCCGCAGCCTTAGCCAATCTTCTACATTTTCTGACACCAACTTCCAGACGTTCCATAACTCCTTTGGCATATTCCGAAGTGGCATCTTGATTTGGATACGGATTCTTGTAAAACTCCTCCACTAGCCGGACCGACTCTTTCTCTCCCGATTCAACATCTCTCACACGAAAATTATGAATAGTGTTCACTATAGCCTTCAAGTCATCAAGCCAAAATTTTGTATCAGGCACTTTTAGGTAATTGCCATCCTTAGTTGTCGTCAAGTCAAAGAACTTCCTATACTTGTCAAAAAAGGCAATGTCTTCTTCGGTCACACACGATGCCAACGATTGATTGACATAGAACCGTACATCTTCCTCAGGCATTATTCTAACGTCCGCGCTGACTCCGGCGAGATACCAGAATCTACTCAGCATCTGAAACGCAACGGAGTGGATCGTGCCAATAGCCGCATTGGCAAGCCTGGAAGCCTCGTCGAACATTCCCTTATCCTCTAGAATCTTTCTGGTCCTTTCCTGCAGTTCAGCAGCCGCTTTCTTGGTGAACGTCGTAGCGATAACCTGATCACCACGCACCTCTACCACCTCGCCGTTCCTGACAATTCCTTTCTGAATCTGGCCGGCCATCTCGTTCACGAGCCTGTTGGTCTTACCGCTGCCGGCGCTTGCACTTATATATGTTGTATTTCTCATAGACTATCTTAATCCTTTAACATTAGAGTAACTGTTGTCACATTTGATCCCCTTTTCACCCTCTTTGATAGGGTAAAGTCTCTTTTCCGATTGTGACTTGCCGTATTCCGTAACATCTACAGGTAGGTTTTCACCCAATTCAACCATCCCTTCACCCAATTGCCGCCATCTGAAATCAAAGGAATTACCAAGCAGTTCCATCAAGTCGCCTTTGACACGTCCTTTGTCAGCCGGAGCAATTGGAGAGACCATCTCGAACTCATCGGACGTGAATATCTCGGCATCAGGTAAAATGACGTAGGCCTTCCTCACCGCCTTGCCGGCGAACTCTCCCGATTTCAGGACTACATATTCGTAAACAGCCAACTGGAGAGCCTTGTTCTGCGCCACCCTGTTCTCATAAGAAGTGGGAACAGAGGTGTTCTTGAAGTCAAGTATCACAGGATTTCCAACACTGTCAATAAGAATCATATCCACTCTCGCCGCAAGAGACTTTCCCTTCCACTCACAAGAATATTCCTTCTCGGAGGCATAGAATGTCAGGCCGTTTCGTTGGATGAAGTGTTTCAACCTATCAATCCCCTTTGCAAGCCTTACCTCAAGTTCTTTTCTGGCGACCGCATTCTCGTCCAGAAGCAGAACCGCCCCGCATTCGAGAACCGACCGGTCAAAGCTTTCCTTGAACGGGACCCCTTCGGAAAACATAATCTGGACTACTTTGTGAGCCACATTTCCCATAACCGTTTCTACCAAGGATTTGTCGAAATATGTCGGCTCACGCAGATTCGCGGCATAATTGCAGACATAATCGAAAGGATGTTGCACAAGTGAATCCAGCGATGAATAGCTCTCCGTTTCACGCCTTGAAGGAATGGCGCTGTCCCTGAGCCCGATCTCGTGAGATTCAACTGTGTTTTCCGCATAGTTGTCAATCCGGGTTCTCTCCTCATACGCCTCATCCGGGATTTCAGGATAGTCTTTCACAAAATCCTTGAAATTTTCGATCCGCGCCTCAAGGCGGACCAGCAACGGATGCTTCATAGTCGGTGCATTGTCCGCATAATCCGCGTAAATCAAAGTCAAATTATCCTTGGTCTTGAATAATGGCATCGCTTGAACATCGTCACGGAATCTCAGTTCCTCCCCAACCTTCCATTCTTCACAACCAAGTCGTGCTTTCTCTCTGGCAGTCAGAAATTTGAACTGTCCGGAAGGCGCTGACACGTTATACATATCAACCCAAACCACCTCCGACACAGAATCCAGAATGTCTCCAGGCGAGGCAACGACTTCGCGGCCTCCGCATTCAGCGTGATACAGATCATATTCATCACCATGACAGAGTTGGATCACCATACGGCGCAAGGTGATGCCGTCCATATCACCGGCATATTCATTTATAACTTCGCGCATCAAGTCAAACAGACTCTTGAGCGTGGAGAATTGAGCGACAGCTCCCGGCATCGCACGATAATGCTCAGACTGGGACATCGCGACAGTCCATTGGGACATATTTCCGCAGAAATCGATGACCTTGTCCTTGTCTATCGCCACGGATGGCTTGATTATGAATTGATTGACCTTACAATCAAATTTGGATAGTTGTCGCTTTCGTTCATTCTTATCTATTTCCTCGTTGTCACTGATCGCGTTCCTTTCATCAGTTATAGCCTTGTCCCAATCCTCGTTGAACAAACCGCCAGAATCCTTGACAGCACGCATCAGGCTGAACCTCAGATTACCCAGAGGACTCACAGGAGCCTGAAGCCAGGAAACAACCGAACCAATGTTGGCCGGGTATTGGAAAAGTGACATCCCGATCTTGAACAACTGCACTATCTGAGGCTCGGAATCCTCAACCGAAGAACCCGAACGAGGTTGCCCCAAATACGTCTGGATATTGTCCAGTCGCTTTGTGGACGAACAGACGAAGAGTCTTTTCTCCGAAGCCGGGATAGTGGTCGCCACATACCTGACAGCCTCATCCTCGGTCTTGAAATGCAAGACATTGAAAGTGCCGTCGTCCTTGTTCAGCCGGATTTTATCATTATTGTCGAACAACCTGGACTGGATTATCCCCAGGTTTGTTCCTGCCGGAGCCGCTCCTTTTGAGTCAAGGTAGGACACCTTGGTTCCATACTTTTTGAGATTCTCGAGCAAGCGCAGGAACATCGGTTTCGTAAACAATTCAGGAACGACCAATTCCGTCCCATTCGGAAGCACTTGTGTCTCAGATGTGACACGAAGCATTTCCGCCCATTGGTCAGCCGTTCCCTTAATGTCCTCACACTCCAAAGAAGTGATGAGGTCAAGTTTCCAGTCACCCCGTTCACCAGACGGTGACCAGCCATTGAGAACAAGTTCATCGCGCCATTCCAAAACCTTGGCCGCGGCGGCCATCGGGTCAATCTCAAACGACCTTTTTAGAGGACAGGCATCGTCCACAACCTTATTCAATCTTTCAAAGCACGTCACCAAGCGGTCTTTGTCACTCGGGGCAACACGGTGAATGCCAGAATAATCCTGCAGGAGCTTAAGCAAACCAGCCTCCCCGGTCACGACCTGTCCCAAGCGACAACCATTAATATTCTGATGGCAGCGCCCGGAAAAATCTGGATGAAAGAATATTTTCATAGACATTAATAGTTTTTCTCGTGTTATTACCTTACATAAGTCTTATTCAGCAACCAAATTAGTGAATATTTTCGTTTTTTTCCTTTTTATCCTCATTCCGGTTGTCCGCCAGTGGAAAGATTGTCATCACCGAAACCGACTTCGGTGAATAATATGTGTTTATAATCCTCCAAGATTCAAGATCAGACTCATCAAGCGTAATTCTGTCACTCAAAACCAGGACATTCTTGTCACTGGTCGCATCAATATATTTCGAATAGTATGCATCGCCAGATTTGATTGTCTCCTCAATGACACCTCGCATTTCCGGATCAGGGATCTTCTTGAACTGGAAGCCGGAATCAATCATTTGATCGCAATATTTCTTGAAGACCTTGTACATTTGCCAATAAGCCACTCCGTAATGCTTTCTGAAAAATGATTTTTCTTCATAGATCAAGTCATCCACCTCTTCTATGTAAAGTCTGGCCATAACATCCGTGATATAGAAAGGGCTAACGCACCGCTGCCCTATCACCCCGGCCAAATACACAGAAACCGGATTTGATGATGACAGCACAACTGTCACGTCAATTCCTCCATTGGCCTCAACGAATTCATCCGCGATAGCATACACCCTCTTCCTAACCTCGTCAATGTCCACAGGAACAAACTTCCCCTCCATAGATGATGATTTTTGGAGTCCTACACTATCTTCCGGTAACACTTCCCCGTAGCGTAGCACCGACCAGAACTTGAGGCCATCAATATTTTCTTCCGATTGCTGAATCATATCATCTGCGAAGGTAACCAAGTTCCGTGAAATAGTCCGTGTTCGCAAGGCGTTCGGCCCTCATCTCGCCGAAGGTTTTCGCGCCGCGCGAAAGGAGAGAGTCTTCAAGCGCTTTCACAAGAGATTCAACCTTTGAGTCAAGATGTTTCTCCTGAATTTCCTTGACACAGTCCAAAGCCGTGCGTGTGCTGAATATACTGAATGAATAATTAACCTCAGCGCCTTTTTCCACCGCCCACAGGCTTGCCCTCAGGAAAAACTCTGCTTTTCTGGAGTGTCCCCTCCCGATGGCGTTACGGGCGTTGACAACATATTCATAAAGAGAGCGTTCTATCGCACTGCCTTTCTCCAGAAAATATTCCAACGCTTTTCGTGTCGCTCCCCAACCGAGCCCCTTATAGTATTTAAGATCCATCACGCAATTCACAATCTGGTCGTGAAAGACGCTTTCCACATATTGTGGCAGCGCCTCTTCCTCGACGGTCTTTCTGAGTCCGGGGACGCATTTCTGAAGTTCCGTTATCGGAAGAGTCCGGCACTTGTCAGTCCACTCAAACTCGAACTCCCCCGGCCAGCACCGCTCGTGGTAAAAAGTCACCAAAATAAGCCGCACCTCACCAGGCCTAAGAGAATCACTATGCCCGACCGCATATAACGGAGAGCCGAGAACCTGTTTCCGTAGAAGGCGCGCCTCGAATTGTCGAAGTTCATCCACACTCACATATTCCCCCGGAGCCTGCCAGATCTTGATCACGAAATGCCACGAGTTACAGAAAGCGTCCATCTTTTCCAACTGATCCATACATTCGGCAAGAGGCTTGTTTCCAGAGGCTTGCGCCAAATAGAAACTATACTCGTACGAGAATTTGTCGCAAAGAAGAGCCGTGTCCTTTTCGGTAATCGCAAGATCATCCTCGGGATCGATCAACATCTGCAGGACCTCCTCTTTGCTGTACCTTTCAAGCTCAATCCACTCGCCGCCTATGCGCACAACATTCGGATTGCCTTCGTCCTCGCGCCCGACATATTCCATAACTGTGAAATATTTGAATTCATGAGTTCGCAACCGGAAGGGCGATCTGCCGCTGCTTTCCCCATCAAACCTGCGGACCCTTGTCAGGACCTCCTTCCCCTTGTCGTTGATGTAATATTCACGCCCGTCCTTGACCACAGTGAACACCGTATTGTCGCCGAATGTGCTTTGAATATATTCGTACTCAGGCGCGATGACAACCTTTCCATCCACCTTGAATCCGGCCTTCCCCTCCTTTACATAAGGCCTAAGTTCCTCAGGCATATAGCCATTCTCGATGCACCCGGGACTCTTTTTGCAATAAGTCCCATCCTGACGAATGAACAAGATGTTATCCCGGCACTTTCCGACGAAAGCGAACTCCGCCCGATGAATGACCGTCCCGTCAATGTCCCTCATCCCGAAAAGTCCCTCCTCCACGAAAACCTCTCCCCTTCTCTCCCGCTCCCAAGAAGATTGAATATCCTTTACCCTCTGCTCGACTGTTGCCATAACTTCTGTTCTTTAATATTATGGAATACACGAAAGCATAGCTTTCCGCAACCAAAAAAAGATAATCATATTGCAATTGACTAATATCTCGCATTCATTACTCAACAAACTATTGTTCCAAGAGTGAATTTTTGACCTTTCCTAAAAATGGTCGACACTTTAGAGGTCGTTTAACCGATATTCCTGAAATTGCCTTAATGTCAGTGTGACAAAATGAAGGCCAGTTGGCTAGGAGAAGTCGTCTCAAGTGTGTCAATGCAAGGTGAGCCAGACTGACTGGCGATTTGCTGAACTGAGGAGGCACAATTCCATAAAACATTGATTATCAAACAGTGGAGCATCACCATCAGACTCTCAATCGGTTGCAAAGCAGTGCCCTCTCATTTTGACCGCCACAATTCCGCAACGCATTAATAATAAATCATTTGACCATCACTGCATTTATAACCGGCAAAAAAACAACGATGCATTCTTCAGGTTCAGAGACCGAATGCCTCCGCGTGAGCTAAACAGTCACATCTGTGCACGAGGATACCAGAAAGCAACAGAAATTCCGACGCGAAATGAGGACGGATGAAAGGATGGTGCGTGATGTTTACCTCAACAAAAATGTCCACCGAAACGGTATTTTACCGGAGAAACTCTGAAATATCATCAATTTCTCCGGCGAAAGAGGGCTTCCGCCGGAGAAAACTCAATTGCGAGGTAATCAGAAAAACACGATCCACGTAAGGGGTAGGCGGACATATTTCTTGATTGATATACCTCGCAATCCTGATTGTCTCGGGTTGCCTTTCCGTCAAAGATGACAAGAAAGATGACAAGAAAGAACTACCTGATATACAAAAGATTATATTATCTTCCATATTTTCTAATGACAAGATAACAGTACCTGAATTGACAAGAAAGGCGGAGGTGTCCGAAAGTACGATTTCCGTAACCAAGAAAAACTTAATGGGCACGAATCGCTGAGGGACAACGCGAAAACACTCTAAAACATACACAAACAGAGCTCCTAATCTGTGGAGAACTCTTCGGCCCACCTACTTATAGTGTAGCACGCATCTCTAAGGTAACGATCGATGTGCTGCTCATTTATCCGGAACAAGAAAGCGAGAAGATACTGTGCCGCCTGACGTAAATCCTCTGGTGAGAAACGGCTCGTATTCAAACTAAGCACAGCGACATCTTCCCGACTATGACTCTCATTATCAAAAAGCAGCCCTACCATTCTGTTTTTCACCTTATTGTATAAAGGTTTCGGAAGTTTACCGAATATCCTACCGTCCGTAAGCATCTCCTTGAAACCAATATTATAATTGAAAGAAGAGTACGCCTCAGCCACGCGCCTCATAGCATTACCCACAACAAGTTCCAAATCAGGATTACCGGTTTTAGCGAATTCATAAACAAGCCCGATAAGACGTTGATATTCCGTCATCATCGTATTAACCGTTACTATATTCACGGAATCTCTCGTGATCTCATAGTACATAAGTCTCTCATCCTCCGGCCTTATATTATCCGGAAGCGTACGAATCAAACGAGCCAAATCCATTACAGTTCCCAATTCGTGAGAGAACACCACAATTTTCCTTTCAGAGTATTCTGGTTTCAGCAAGGTGAACAATTTCCATTTAAGAAAGGACAGTGTGCCGACCCGATTGTCTGCATCATAACTGGAGACAGGATCATCAATGAATATAAGCGCATCCTGCAAGTCCTCTTTTCCTTCCTCCACACCTTGCAACACTGAAGCGAAGAAATATGCAAGCGCAAGAATATTCCTCTCACCTGTGGACACTTGATCCGGACGAACATTCGCGTTTCCTCTGACACTCAAACGATACCCCATATCCCCCTCTTCAAGATGGATTCTATCTGGATTACCGAATATCATCTCCAGACCTTCGTTTATCGCATCCATCGCCAACCTATTGTTCTTTCGTGAAGATCTTGACTTGAGTTCGTCTATATTCCGAGACATCCGCCCCAACTCATAATCAATCGCAGTTATGTCAATAGCTTTGATCCGGGGAGGCAGTCCAAGATATTCATCAATGTCCGCCTTGTTTGTGACATAAGAATAATATTCTATGCAAGTCGATAGTTTTGACATTTCTTCTTTGACCTGCGCGACAAGTTCGTTATGCCTCCTCACATCCTCCTCAAGCAGTTTGAGAGAGTCCTCGCACTTACTTACCGCCAGTCTCAATCTCTCCGAATCGACAATTCCCCGACTTGCGAATTCCAGAGAATGGGTCTTGGCCTCAAGCATAGAGACCACCTTGTCCCTTTCCGCATTCAATAATGCCTGAGCAGCGTAAAACGCATCAACGTGTTCCTTGAAATTGTCAGGAAGAACCGGCAACACAATCTCAGAATGCCTTATTGACGACATTGCGGCCAAAAGCTCGTCTTTATATTCCTTTGCCCTATGGTCGAACTGACGCTCAATGGATTTGAACAGATCATCAATCTCTGTGTCGGTCAACTCGTGGCGGCAAAGTGGGCAAGTGTGGATTCTATAGCCGGAAAATACCGACCTGGCTTCATCAGCGAACCTATTCAGACTGAATCCTGCCGCCTGCAACGAACTTATCAGTTTCTTGTCGGCCTCGGAGAGGTTGCCTGACACAACTTCCTTTCGTAGCAACTCATTAATATATCCGCAGTCCAAGCCCTCATTCACCTCGGGTCGTACCCATACAATGAGGTCTGCCCTCACACTGTTTTTGAGTTCTTCGATTTTCCTGTTGATATACGACAACAACCCTGCACAATCCAAAGGCATTCCATCCCAAGGCCTGGCCGAGCATATTTTCTTGATAGTGTCCACTGTGACAGTCGGTTTGTTCTTCCTGTCCGGGTTCTCTATCCTCAAGTATTCCAATAGAAGCGAAGAATACGCCCCATCTTTCTTCAAGGATTTCAGTATGCTATTCTCCAACTCTCCCTGGCGCAAGGTCAGCCTTTCTTTTTCCGCAGACATCCGGTCTCTTTCAGACTTCTTAGCCTCATACTCGGCTCTTGCTCTTTCCAATTCTCCTGAATCCGCTATCTGTCTGCCATACATCACGATTGTCCCAAGCTTGTCACGGCGCGTGCCATCCGGAGCTACCTGCATCTGCTCACGCACGAAATTCTCGTTGAACACATAAATATGCTCCTTTACATCGTCATCCAATTCCACATTGAAATGCACGTCAGAGAATTCGCACCCTTTTCCATTTTTATATTGCAGCACAGCACGGCTCAGAGATGATTTGCCGCTGCCGTTCCTGCCAAAGACAACATTAATTTTATTCGCAAGGATCGGGAATGTCCTTTTAGTCGCAAAATACCCACCCTCAACGGTAATATCTTTCAGATCCGAGATTGAAGCCATATCCGTACGTCTTTTCTTATCAAAATTTTACAGTCAAAACCGCCCAGTGCCACTGGCGGAACGAAAATACGAATATTCTATGATAATACCACCTATTTTTTCTTCATTATTTTCAAATATTTGTCACTTGGGGGTACAAGAAAGTGACAAACTCCGATTTATTTAGAGTCTCTGCAATGTAGAATAGTATTTAGCTCTCCTTTTCTAACGATCACCAAGTCATTTTCATATGGATTTTCGTTAGTTATCCGTTTCTTTCTGAATGTTTGATACGCAATACCTAGAAGGTTCTTAACACGAGAATCTTCATACATTGCGGCTGCAGAACCGAAATAAAAATGTTCGTGTGTATCTTTTATCTCCACATGAACAATTGTCCTATCTGTTTTTAACATAAAACTTGCTCAATGCAAATATACTACATCAAGAACAGATATTCAATAAATGTTGATTATTTGCTTGCACTATAGAACATATATGCTATATTTGTAGCCAGAATCAGGAACAAATCTGGTTCGCAAATATTAATTGTAATATGATGAAGCTGAAGGAAATGGAGGGGGGCACAATAGCAATTGTTCCTGATTATGTGCGAGATGCAATCGTTGAATCTCATGAGGGGGAAAAATTCACTGTCTTTTATAAAGATGGCGAAGAGGCCAATGACTATTACTTGTCGAATCACGAAGCTATGCTTCTAGCTATGGAGCTAGAAGATACCGGCAATGATGTTATTGTGGCCAAATTAATTGATAATAAATGGCAAACCGTCTATGAGACAAAAAAGTCTGAAAACATTTTATAATTGTGCGCCTCCGGTAACGCCCGTATTGCATCAATCGAACATTTAGCACCGACTCGGTACGAGTTGGCGCGAGTTGTTGGCTGCTGGGTGCGAGTTGGGCCGAGTCGGCCACGAGAAGTAAGCGTCTCCGCGATGGCGTGGCTGCCGAAGAAGAGTGAGTTGTGTCTGGAGAGGGAGATATATCTGTTCGTGCGTTCGACAAGGTTGTTGTCCCAGGATACGCCACCATAGTCTGCGATGGCCTCGATGCCGTCACATTCATTGAGGAAGTAGTTGACGGCCTTCGTCATCAGGCTCTTCGGGGGGATATATGTTTGTCATTCCCTGCACTCGCAGCAGTTCCGATTTCCGCGCCGCAAGTATGGGCGAGGCATATTGCTCTCTCAATTTCAGATTGTCATCGGCTGTCCAGCCGCCCTTGCAGATCCTGTGTTTGTACTCTTCGACATATAGGGAATTGGCTAACTCGGTTATGAATTTGGCGTCCAGATTGTCCTTGAGCTCATTGCCCAAGAAGTCACGCTTGCAATGCTGCAGGCAGCCGACCCGCGATATTTTCCCGTTGGAGAGTTTTGCCTGATTCTTATAGGCCTACAGACCGTCAGACTGGACAACACCTTCGTATTTCTTGAGATCCTCGAAGATTACTTGCTGACTGCGAGAGCCGTAATCATAGAAGAAATAGCACAGTCCGCTAGATACGATCACTCAGATGTATCCCTTCTTGCTTCCGCATCCTTCATTCTTCAATGGGTCAAGGAGTGTGTGATCAGTCTCGTCGCAGCAGAGGTTCTCTTTCACGGCCTGTCGCATGGCCTCGTAAAGCTTCTCGAAGAGACCGACCGTCTTTGCGAGAAGACCGTGTACCGTGGTCTTGTCTATTTCGAAGCCGTTCTCCTGGGACATCGCGGCTATCTTTTCCTCCGGTAAGGAGTAGAGATAGCGGAACTGCGCAAGGCCGGCGATGAACGAGCCGTTGAAGCTTGAGTTCTGCAGCGGGGCAAGAGGAGCCCGAGTAGTACGGCACTGTCATTTCTTTCTATAAATCAATGGATTTTTTATATGCTAGCCATAAAGTTATGAAGGATGGGTGATCAGCTATATAATTCTCCCCCAAAGAGCGCAAACGAACTCCATCAGTTTTTTAACTTTCTTAGGATTTTAAAATGTCAAACTTCCGTTTACATTATGTAGTCTAACCAAAATTTACTACATTTGTTTTTGCACAATACTTCGGTAAAAATATACCGTACTAAAA
>ULMP01044088.1_pt1 | contig 14504 bp, 6 predicted proteins | sample 1951681 | NCBI WGS metagenome assembly ULMP01 (sample SAMEA4835553, study PRJEB28245) | human gut metagenome | biome: gut microbiome; material: fecal sample | place: Denmark | collected 2008 | reverse complement strand
AACTGACAGTCGTACTTTATCGAATGCTTACGTATAATTACATTAAAACAGGAAACATACAATGCTCGGCGAATCAAATATTGGGGCAATTCTACAATGGTGAATATGATGATAGGTTAATTAAGGTTCACTCATTTGATGAGTATATTGGACATGAAATCACTTTTGTTGATCGTAGCATTGATGACATTATCCGGACCGATGGCGTTATAAACATTGAAGTCCCTACTATAATCAGGAATGATAATTGGCTTTATGTCCCATATAATGTGAACAATAAACGCAATGAATTGATCAGAAAAATAATCAATCATCCAGACTTTCAGGGGATAGTTGATGGTGAAGGAAGAATAGATACTGATCTCTTGAGTGATAGGCTAAACATTCTTGGATTAGATAGTTGTAAAGGCATATATGAGCAAATATATGGGAAGAATCATAATGTTTACTCAATGCCAGTATTTTCGGGGACAACTGATAATAACTTCATGAATGAATGTTGCCAGAATGGAATGATACCAAAAGCATGTAATTGGAATTGTCTTTATATGGGTGATAAAAAAATGGGAGCGAGGCTATTCAAAGGCTTTCAGTCTTTCTATCGTGAGTATTGGAATAATATCGGGATTCTTCAAGTTCCCCATCATGGCACAAAAGCCTACAGTTATCATAAACTATATGAACCAGCGAAGTTCTGTATAATATCATGCAGGTCTAATAGTACAAAATATCCTAACAAAGATGTGCTTTTTGATATTCATAATACAGGAAGTCTCTATTATGTGGTTACTGATGATGCCGGTACGAAGAAAGAATTCAAATATACGTTAGTTCATTAATGATGACATTAATAAATTCATAATCTTAACAACAATGAAAACCAGTAAATTATTATGTGTAGAGCTGTTTCTGTGTACCCTGATAGGATGCACGGAAAAGGAATCTACAATGTCTGTTTCATCTGTGTCGTTGAACACAGCGACAATCGAAATGGTCGAGGGTGAGACATTCAGCCTTGTGGCAACAGTCCTGCCGAAGGACGCTGAATATGACGGTGTGATGTGGGCTTCGTCCAATGCCTCTGTCGCCAGTGTGAATTCCGGCACAGTAACCGCAGTCAAGGAGGGCACGGCCACGATCACTGCCAGTGCAGGAGGCAAATCCTCTACTTGTACCGTCAAGGTCTCTGCTAAAGTGGTGACCGTAACGTCAATCACTCTTGACAAGACTTCTCTGTCAATGCAGGTCGGAGAAACGGAAACGATAACCGCAACGGTTAATCCTGACAATGCAACCGACAAATCAGTGACTTGGGGTTCATCCGATGTGTCTGTCGCGACTGTGGCCGATGGTAGAGTCACGGCGAAGAAGTCTGGAACTGCAATAATTACAGCCAAATCAGGCTCTTGCGTTGCAGAATGTACAGTAACTATTTCAGTAGATGTGGAATCTGTGACCCTTGACAAAACAACCCTTTCTTTGGCTGTTGGCGAGACCGCGCAGTTGGCCGCCACAGTGAAGCCTGACGATGCAACAGACAAGAATGTAAGTTGGACCTCATCCGATGAGTCGATCGCCAAGGTTGACAACGGCAAGGTGACCGCCATCAGAGCTGGCAAGGCAACCATAACAGCGAAATGTGGAGGCAAGACAGCAGAATGCGCAGTGACGGTGACAGTTCCGACAGGTTCTGTAACCCTTGACAAAACCACCCTCTCTTTGGCCGTTGGCGAGACAGAACAGTTGACGGCTACTGTGAAGCCAGACGATGCCACGGACAAGAACGTGACTTGGACTTCATCCGATGAATCAGTAGCCAAGGTTGTCAACGGCAAGGTGACCGCTGTCAAATCCGGCAAGGCGACGATAACCGCCAAGTGCGGCGGCAAGACCGCCGAGTGCGCAGTCACCGTGACCGTTCCGACGGGATCTGTGACTCTTGACAAAACATCACTCTCATTGGCTGTTGGCGAGACCGCGCAGTTGGCCGCCACAGTGAAGCCTGACGATGCCACTGACAAAAATGTAAGTTGGACTTCATCCGATGAGTCGGTAGCTAAGGTTGACAACGGCAAAGTGACCGCCATCAAGGCTGGCAAAGCGACGATTATCGCGAAATGCGGAGGCAAGACCGCCGAGTGCGCAGTTACCGTAACCGTTCCGACAGGCTCGGTGACTCTTGACAAAACGACCCTGTCATTGGCCATAGGCGAGACCGCGACATTGACGGCCACCGTGAAGCCTGATGATGCCACCGACAAGAACGTGGCCTGGGCCTCATCTGACGAGTCTGTCGCAAAGGTTGCCAACGGCAAGGTGACCGCCGTCAAAGCTGGCAAGGCAACCATAACAGCGAAATGTGGAGGCAAGACCGCTGAGTGTGCCGTGACGGTAACTGTTCCGACAGGTTCAGTGACCCTTGACAAGACATCCCTCTCTTTGGCTGTGGGCGAGACCGCACAGTTGACCGCCACGGTGAGTCCTGACGATGCGACAGACAAGAATGTAAGTTGGACTTCATCCGACGAGTTGATCGCCAAGGTTGAAAACGGCAAGGTAATGGCCATCAAGTCAGGTAAGGCTACGATAACCGCGAAATGTGGGGATAAGACCGCTAAATGTGTTGTGACTGTAATAGTACCTGTGTCATCAGTAACTTTGGACAGGAATGATTTGATGCTGCCAGTCGGATATGCCGCTACCTTGACCGCCACAGTTAAACCTGATAATGCTACTGACAAGAACGTGAAATGGTCCTCTTCAGATGAATCTGTTGCAATAGTGAATAATGGCAACATAACGACTGTTAAAGAAGGAGAAGCCATTATCTCAGTTTCGGTTGGGAATTTATCTTCATCTTGTAAGGTTGTTGTGATCAATTCCAATAGAGTAATTAAATATACTGCCGGAAGTATTGTGACTCCATTAAACGAAGATGCATTTGGAGCGAAGATTATCTCAAATGAATATTCTTATCCAAACGGAATGATATTATTTGATGGCCCAGTGACAAAAATTGGTCGAAACGCCTTTTATAAATGTCAGTCATTATGGACAATTATAATTCCTGAACAGGTGTCTGACATAGGGGATAATGCTTTTTATTATTGCGAAAAATTAAACTCTGTGAGCCTTCCAAATAATTTATCCTCAATCGGAGAATCTGCTTTTTATGAGTGTCGTTCATTAGCCTCAATTGATTTGCCAACATCTTTAACAACAATAGAAAAAGAGACATTTGCGCACTGCATAAGCTTATCGAATGTTCCTATCCCTAAAAATCTGAAAACGATTGGAGCAAAAGCTTTCTATTTTACACGACTTCAGACTTTAGATTTGCCAGAAGGTTTACAATCTATCGGAGAATCTGCATTTTATGAAAACGATTATATAACGAAAATAACTATCCCCAGTAGTGTGATCTTATTGGGAAATAGCGCTTTCTCGTCTTGCTCTTCTTTGACATTTGTGGATATTCAAGGAGCTTTGACTACACTATCTACGGGGTGTTTTATGAATTGCGACTTGTTATCTACTGTCGTGCTTCCTGATTCGATTACGAAGTTTGAAGCCTATGTTTTTTATGGGTGTCCAGTTTTAACAGATTTATACATAAAAGCAATAAACCCACCGCAAATACTGACAAATATGTATGGCTCTTTTGATTCCAATATGGCAGCAAACATTTGGGTTCCGAGAGCCTCTGTAGATACATATAAAGCGAAGTGGGCTGAATTCAAGGACAACATAAAAGCTTATGATTTTTAGAATCTTTCAACATTATCAATACAATGAGAGATAAATACACTTACGAACGAATTTCGGAAGCGACTGAAATGTTCCTTCTTGGCGTTGAGCGAAATGATAGCAATGCAAGGATCAGCGAGGACACGGGAATCTGCCAAACTCGTATCAAAACTTGGAAACATAGATACAATATCATTGCGAAGCGTTATCAAGCGGAGGATAGGCGTTGTTTGCAATTCATCAGCAACCTGACCTATGGCGTTTCGGAGGATGTGTGGAATCGATGGCTTATAGCCATTGATGATAGGATCGATGAGATAAGAAACTGTGGCGCATTGTCAAGTGACATTCGGACAATCCTTGAGGAAATTGCAAGAGAGATTGACACAGCGGTACGTCCAAAGAGAGGAACGAACGTCGAAATGATAGACAACGCAGTCGCACATTTTGTGAACGAAGCAGAAAGATCCAGACAAGAATGATATCTGATTTACATTCAGATGGAAACAAAGTCTTATATCTTGAAAAGAGAGGAGTTTCTTTCCAAGGGAAAACTTATCAATAAGTTCATGCCCTTGGAAAGGTCTCTTTCTTTATTTGAAAACAAGACAATCTGGTTTGCCAATCCGGAGACGTGGCCTGATCCTTATGAGAAATATTTCTTATGTGCGAAATACGGCTCTAAGGAATTCCCTTGGAGAGGTCGAATTTTCTGTACATGCTTTACAAACAATGCTTCAAGTGAAGCGTCGTGGAATGCATATTCGAAAAACGAAATATGTGTTCGTTTGACTTTTCGTGGAGATAGATTATTGTATCTCCTGGATGATTATCAAAAGAAAAATCCGAGACATAAAGTATTCTTTGACAAGGTGCAATATCGAAGGACAAATACGATGACTAAAAAATTATCTGACATTTCATTCGATCCACTTCTTGAGGGGAAATTCTCATTGAATAATGACGAATCTAAAGTGCGCCTTATGCTTCTTAAGCGAAAAGCTTTCTCCTACGAAGACGAGTATCGGGCGATGATTGTCAAACCGCAAAGCGCCAAGGAACGAGGCCTTCGATTTATGATTCCGAATATTAATGAATTAGTCTCATCTGTGTGTATCGATCCGAGGGCTGGAGAATACACCTTCAAAATGCTTAAGAAATATCTAATGACAGAATATGGTTTCCAAAACAGGAACATACAACAATCGTGGCTTTATAAGGATATTACCCCAACGATGATTTTATGAAAAAGATATCAGCGATATTATTCACCCTGCTTCTGCTTTTCTCCTGCGGCAAATACGATGACTCCGCTGTTCGAAGCGACATCGAGGGACTACAATCCAGGGTGACGGCATTGGAGCAGCAGTGCCGTTTGATGAACGGGAACATCTCGGCGCTGCAGGCGTTGGTCTCGGCGGTGCAGGGGCGTGACTGCGTGGTGAGCGTGGCGGACCTGAGTGACGGGACGGGATATTCAATCACGTTCGCTTCGGGGAGGACAATTACTCTGCGCAACGGGAAGGATGGGAAAGACGGCTCTGACGGTGCCGATGGCAAAGACGGACACACTCCTGTTGTGAGCGTCAGGCTGGACTCTGACGGGGTGTATTACTGGACCATCGACGGGGAATGGCTGCTTGACGGGAGCGGGAAGAAAATCCGCGCGCAAGGGGCCGATGGCAAGGACGGCGCGGATGGCAAGGACGGAAGCGACGGCACCAACGGAGTCACCCCTCAGCTGAAAATCGAGGACGGCTGGTGGTTCGTCTCTTATGACGAGGGGAAGAACTGGACGAAACTGTACAAGGCGACCGGTGAGGACGGGGACGCGTTCTTCTCCAGCGTGACGGACAACGGGGAGACGGTGACGGTCAAACTGAAGGACGGGACGACCTTTGATATTCCCAAAGCCAAGGGGGAACTGGGGATCCGCTTCTCCGAGTCGGAGGACATCGGTGTCAGTGCGGGCGAGACAAAGACTATTGAATATACGATCGTTAACGGCTCCTCCGGCACCTTGGTTAAGGTGTTCGGACAGAACGGCTGGAACGCCAAGGTCCGGAAGACCGACGCCTCCAAAGGCACGATCGTCGTGACCGCCCCATCGCCATTGGTTGAGGGCGAGGTTGTCGTGCTGGTCTATGAGGGTGATTCAAAGACGGTTGTGAGATTCCTGAACTTCGTCAAAGGTGCCATCAGCGCGCCTAAGGAGGCATATTCATTCTCCGGAAAGGAAGGAACCTATGAGGTGAATCTGGACACGAATGTTGACTATGATGTGAATATCCCGGCTGAGGCCTCGTCGTGGCTGAGTTATGACGGACTTCTGACCAAGGCGATGCGTCAGGATAGGCTCGGCTTCCACGTCGCGCAGAATTTCGGGCCGGATCCCCGCACGGCCGTGGTCACGATTACCGACAAGGCGAAGGAGAACACGGTGAAGATCTCGATAACGCAGAAGGTGTGGGATGCCATCGACATCCCGGACGCCAATTTCAAGGCGGCGCTGGTGGCGAAATTTGACAAGGACGGAGACGGGGAGATCAGTCGGGAGGAGGCCAAGGAGGTCGAACAGATCTCAGTGTCAAACAAAAAGATCAAATCGGTTGAAGGAATACACAACTTTGAGAATCTCAAGACTCTGGACTGCTCGTATAATGAATTGTCTGTCATTGACTTGAGCCGTAATTCCAGATTGTTTATACTGAGTGTTGCACATAATTCGATTTCCAGATTAGACTTGAGTAAAGTCTCGCTGAACTCGCTGATTTGTTTTGACAACAATCTGACCTCCATTGATCTGAGCAATCAGACTGGTTTACAGCTGATCTCTTGTGGCAGCAACCCTCTCAAGACGCTTGACATAAGTAAATGTGCCCAGACCTTTGAGTGTCTGTTAGCGGAGAGATGCGTTAATTTGACCGAAATCTACACCCGCAAAGGTCAGACAATCAAGTACAAAGACATCCCATCAAATACCATAATCAAATACCTCACCCCCGACGGCACCGTAACCCTCCTCCAGCAGCACACCGTGGGCCGCGGCATCAAGTTCGTCATCATGGGTGACGGCTACCTGAACAGCGGCTTGGCTTATGACAACGGTTCCAAGTCAAAATTCGACACTTGGGCGGACCGTGCCATGGAGGCCATCTTCGCCGAAGAGCCGTATAAGACCTTCCGCAACCGCTTCGACGTCTATTCGGTGGCGGTGGAGTCCACGACGGAAACATTCAACGGTGGCACGGCGCTTGGCTGCACCTTCGGCAGCGGCACCCGGATCAACGGCAACAGCGAAAAGGTCTTTGAATATGCCCGCAAGGTGCAGGGCGTGGATCTCACCAAGTCGGTTGTCATCGTGATCCTGAACTCTACCCGCTACGCTGGCACATGCTGGTACTGGTCTGACAACAGCGCTATCGCCTACGTCCCTACCACCTACAACGACGTGACGGAGTTCTCGCAGACAATGCGCCACGAGGCCGGCGGCCACGGATTCGCCAAACTGCTGGATGAATATTACTATTCCGGAACCATTCCATCAAGCGAGATTTCATCCTATAAATGGTGGTACAACGCCATCGGTGCCGGAGCGAATGTAGATTTCACCACCGACCGCACGAAAGTCCGTTGGTCCCGTTTCCTGTCCGATTCCCGTTATGTCGGTCAGGTAGGTGTCTATCAAGGTGCTCTGACCTACCAGTACGGAGCCTACCGCCCGACAGACCAGAGCATAATGCGCCACAACATCGGCGGCTACAACGCCCCGTCCCGCGAGGCGATCTACAAACGCATCATGCAACTGTCGGAAGACAGCGGTTGGGAATATGACTACGAAACCTTCGTGGCCTACGATGCCGTCAACCGCTCGAACACCTCGCAGACATATTACCGTGAAGAACTCCGCGACTTCGACGAACGCACTTTCATCCCGCTCGCCCCACCGGTATTTGTTGATGGTCCGGCACCCGCTGCCCATCAATGAAGACCGTGGCCTTGACCGATAAAGCATCGTGTTCTGGTCTTGATTTTATGACCAGAATATGGTGCCTTTCCTTTGATATTCAGAAACTTCCCAGTCATTGGCCTGATTATCAGCGAGTGGTGAGTAAGGTGTTAATTATCAAGGGAATAGTATATTGCCTTTGGCGGTTATTGACTAAAGACAGAGTACTAATGTCTTGATTGTTAGTGCTTTATTTATCACGGTCGCTTCGACAGGCTCAGCGACCGGCTTGGGAAAGAAACAATAGTTGGCTTTGGGAAAATTACAACAGTTTCTTTATCTCTTCCTCGTCTGGCAGAAGTTCTTTCAAACGCTCCTGACTTGACTTGTAGGTGGCGACACCCATCGGTTTGGTGTAATCCTGAAGGACATACTCAACATAAGCACGGTCGGCATCCTTGCACAGAACGATTCCGACAGACGGATTTTCGCCTTCGATGCGTTCCTCATCGTCGAGGACTCGGAGATAGGCGGCTAGTTGACCGAGGTACGCCGGTTTGAAAGACCCTTTTTTGAGTTCAATTACGACCAGAGATCTCAGAACACGATTAAAGAATAGAAGATCCACCCAATGATCGTGTCCAAGCTTGTCGTAATGAACCTGATTGCCAAGATATGAGAAGCCACGTCCGAATGTCATGATAAAGTTCTTGATATTATGGACTATCTCGTTTTCTACCACATGTTCGTCTATGTCTTCGTCCCTTTCGCCCAGCTGCTCGACATTGATGTAGTCCAGCAGATATTCATCCTTGAACATTTGGATTGCCTGAAATGCCCGCTTATAGTCTGGAATGGTCACGCCAAAGTTATTCGGCATTTTGCCTTGATTATGGTAGGCATCCTCGGAAATCTTTCTCTCCAGGGCATCAACGGACAGGCTGAGATCGGCACAAAGCTGAATATAGAATTTTCGCTCCTCGACATCTTTCACCTTCGTGATAATTATGCAATGATGGGTAAAGCCTATACTCAAGAAGGCTGTCCACGGGAAGTTCGAGAAATTCGCCAGTTGTAACTGTCGAATTTTATTATTCTCAGAATCAGCAACCTGCAATTCGCCAGTCATGACTGGCGAAGTTGCTTCAAGCGACTTCCATTCTTCATAGAAAGCTCGCATTGACTTCAGGTTTGATGGAGAGAATCCTCTCAGCCCAGGTATCTCACGGCGCAACTGTTCGCTGATTGTCGCAATGGCTCCCTTTCCCCAGAAACCCTCGCGGCTATTGTATGAGATGAACCGTCCAATGCCATAGTACAAAGCCAGTTGCTCCTGATTCACACCCTTCAAAGCTTTCGCTTGGCTCTGCAGAATAGCGGTTTTTATCTGCTTGACAGCATCATTGTATTGTGTGGAAAGTTTCTCTTTCATACTCGTCAATTATAGTATTATTGGTGGGCGAATGCAAGAGCTTGACCGGAAGGGGAGTCGGGGAGGAGACGGCTGTCGGCGATGACTTGTTTGCCGTTGAGGAACACACGATCGATGACACCACGAAGTGTTGTACCTTCATACGGTGACCAACCGCACTTGTAGGCGACATTTTTTACTGAATATTCCTGCTCAGGAACATTGCGAACCAAATCAGCGTGACTTTTGACGGAATATTCCTGCTCGGGATCGAGGATGACCAAGTCGGCGTAGTTGCCGACCTTCAGGTGGCCTCTGTCTTTTATCCCAAGGATCTCCGCCGGCTTCTCCGAGAAAGAGGAGGCGATTCGTGAAAGACTGATCAGAGCCTCGTCATCGGCGTTTTTCCCTTCGTTGTACAAAGCCGCGGCTGTCAGCAGGACCGAAAGTGACTGCTGGACTGAAGGCATTCCGGAAGGACATTTCAGATAGTTGTCCACTTTCTCTGAAAGCAGGTGAGGAGCGTGGTCGGAGCCTATGGTGTCGATTATGCCTTCCGCAAGACCTTTCCTCAGAGCCTCACGGTCAGAGGCCGACTTGATGGCCGGGTTGCATTTCACCTTCCCCTTCAACTTCTCATAGTCCTCGTTGCAGAACCAAAGATAATTCGCTGAGGTCTCAGCGGTTATATTCGGGTTGTGAATTTTGGCGGCGCGGATCATCTCCACCTCCTCGGCTGTCGAGACATGCAGCACGTGAAGTCTGGTGCCATATTCAATGGCCATCGCAAGAGCCTTGGCCGTGGATCGGATGCAGGCCTTGCGGCTGCGGATCCTCGGATGCTCGCTGAAAGGAATATCCTCGCCGAACTTCGCCTTGGCAGCCTCCAGATTTGCCTTTATGATTCCCTCGTCCTCACTGTGGATCAGAATCGGCTTCCCTTGAATCCTGAACAAATCAGAAAGAGCCTCATTGTCGTCCACGAGCATATTCCCGGTGGAAGAGCCCATAAAGACTTTGATGCCACCGAACTCTGCGCCGTGGCCTTCGGCAAGATATTCCCGGATCATCGCCGCGTTGTCGTTTGTGGCCCCGATGTGGAATCCGTAGTTTGCCCACGAGCGTTCGCTGGCCCGGTTCAGCTTGTCTTGAAGAGTCTCCAAGTCGGTTGTCGGAGGCTTCGTGTTCGGCATATCGATGAAGGATGTGACCCCGCCGAGCAGGGCGGCCTTCGACTCGCTTCCGATGTCGGCCTTGCGCTCCATACCAGGTTCCCGGAAATGCACGTGAGCGTCTATTCCGCCGGCCATCAGCACCTTGCCGTCCAAGTCAATGATCTCCGAGTCCGGGAAAGCCTGAACGGCAGCAGAGTCGTCCAGGTCGGAACCGCCACGGTGCCATATTCCCGCAATCCGCTCTCCATCAATGGCAAGGGCTCCCTTTTTGGTGGAAGCCCCTGTCACTATTGTCGCATTGGTAAGTAAGATCCTTGCCATTGGTTATCCTTTACGATGAAACTTTCTGAATTTCAGGCGGATGACACCCCAGAACGCCTCTCCGAAGATTCCTCCGCTCATCTTGGACGTGCCAAGTTTGCGGTTCACGAATATGATCGGGACCTCCGCCAGCTCGAATCCCAGTTTCCAGGCCGTGTACTTCATCTCGATCTGGAATCCGTAGCCCTTCATCCTCACATCGTCCAGGTCGATTGTCTCCAAAGCCTTGCGGCTGTAGCACTTGAAGCCGGCCGTGCAGTCGTGGATCTTCATCCCAAGGACTGTCTTGACGTAGATTGACGCGAAGTAGGACATCAGAATCCTGCCGATCGGCCAGTTCACCACACTGATTCCGTCGCAGTAGCGGGAGCCGATGGCGACGCCTCCGCATTCCGCGCAGGCCTTGTAGAGTCTTGGCAGATCCTCCGGGTTGTGGGAGAAGTCAGCGTCCATCTCGAAGATGTAGTCATAGCCGTTCTCCAAAGCCCATTTGAAGCCGGTGAGATACGCTGTGCCAAGCCCTAACTTGCCCGAGCGCTCGATCAGGAACAACCTCTCCGGGAATTCCGTCTGGACTTTCTTGACAATCGCGGCGGTCCCGTCAGGAGAGCCGTCATCAATAATCAACACATTGTACTCTCCTTCAAGCGAGAATACTTTTCTGACAATCGCTTCAATGTTCTCTTTCTCGTTGTAAGTCGGAATTATGACGACTTTCCTGTCCATAGTATAAAGTTATTATTTAGTTTTCATCATTTCCTTGACCGCAGCCTCAAGTTGCTTGTCTTCGCCCCTGAGAACGGATGCCGGGTCATTGTCAACCTTGATGTCTGGCTCAATCTGTTGGTTCTCAAGATATTTGCCTTCCTTGAGGCCGAATGAACCGACCTGAGGGATTCCAAATACCATACCATTAATCTGGGTCTCCCACCAAACGGCGGTCATAGTGCCCGGAACCGGCATTCCGATCAGTTTGCCTACTCCAAGAGTCCTGTACGTGTACGGGAATCCGCAGGCGTCAGAGTAGTTGTCCTCGCACATAAGCACGCAGGATGGTTTTCTCCATTTGTTGTACGGCTCGCTGCCGATGTACTGTCCCCTTGGCGTAAACCTTATATATTCCTTGCCGCTGAGGAAGGTCGCGAGGTCGTCGTGCAGCCATCCGCCGCCGTTGTGCCTTGTGTCAACCACAGCCGCGTCAGCCGCCCTGTACTTGCCGAGCAGTTTTGAATATACCGTCCTGAAGCTTGGCGAGTCCATTCCCTGGACGTGCGTGTAGCCCACTTTACCGCCTGACATCTTGTCCGTCATTTCCTCTCTCTGCTTCACCCACCTGCGGTACATAAGGGATGATTCTGAATATCCCGGCTCGATGAACATCTCGACATCCTTCTTTCCTTTCCTCACAACGATGGCAACCTTCTTGCCGGCCTTGTTCCTGAGAAGACCGAACCAGCTCTCGCCAGCCTTTATCGGCTGTCCGTCAATGGATTCGATGATGTCTCCGGCCTTGATTTCTGAATCAGCGAGATTCAACGCACCGCCCGGAAGCACCTCGGCTATCTTCAGTCCATCGCCTTCGTAATCATAGTCATAAATGGCTCCCAGCCAACCCATTGTGAACTTTGAGCGTTGACTGTAGCGTGCTCCGGTGTGGGAGCCGTTCAGCTCTCCAAGCATCTCGGAGAGAAGATCCTGGAAGTCAAAGTTGTTGGCGATGTATGGCATAAACCGCTCGTAGTTCTTCTTGTAACCAGCCCAGTCGATTCCGTGGATCTGTGGATCGTAGAACTTCTCGTTCACCTGCTTCCAGACGTGGCCGAAGATGTAGTCCCTCTCGGCCTTAGGCTTGAACTCATAGTCTCCCGAGAACGAGATTGTGCTCGTCGCTCCGCTGGCGATCGTGATCTTCGTGATAGAGCTTCCTGTGAAAACATAGAGATCCTTGTCGTCGGCTGACGGTACCAACGAACCGTACACTCCCTTCTTGATCACTTTCACGTCACCTTTCTTGATGTCCATCTGGCAGAGGTCATAGCTCTTCTCCAACCTTGTGGTGTAGAATAACTTGGTTCCGTCCTGGGTGAGATAGAAGTCGCCGAGTCTTCCGGAGAAGCGTGTCAGGCGGGCTGTGCGGAACTCCCTGTTCTCCAGGTCAAGAACGAGTTTCTCAGGCTTCTCCGCCTGCTTGACAGAATCTTTCTTTTCCTTCTTCTCCTCTTTCTCGATCTTCTTCTCGGACTTGTCTCCGTCCTCAAGTGCCTTGGCGATCTCAGCGTCCTCCTTGTCCTGGTAGAACTTGGTCATCTCCTTTCCGTCGAAGAACATAATGTAGATGTCGCTCTCGGCTCCCCAGCTTCCGTGGCTGCGGTAACCGTCCTTGTCTGATTCCCAGGCCATCGCCTTGCCTTTGAGCGTCCATTTGAAGTTCCCGTCGGAATAGCCGCTTTGGGTCAGGTTCGTGATCTCGCCGCTCTCTATGTCGATCAACGCGATGTCGGAATTGTTCCATCCGCCGTTGATCTGGTAGTTGCTAAGGAGATATTTGCTGTCCGGGCTCCACTCGAAGCCCTGGTCGCCGTCAGCGTAGGAGTAATTCACGCCTTTAAGCAAAGACTTTTCCTTTCCGTCCTTGGTCGATTTGATGACCAGTTCGGTCCTGTCGCGCAGGAACGCCACCCATTTCCCGTCCGGAGAGACAACGGGCTGGAAGCATGTCTCGCTTTCCGATGTCACAAGCTCTTCCTTGAACTTGGTGGCATAGGTGAACCTCTTTTCCTTCTTGTCGGTCAGCGAAGTCTTGTATATTCCCCAATGACCGTTCCTTTCCGATGAATAGTAAAGCTCGCGTCCGTCCTTTGAGAAGCTGACGTTGCGCTCCTGCTCCGGTGTGTTGGTGATTCTCTTCGTGGTCTTGTAGTCGGCGGACGTGACGAAGACATCGCCTCTGATCACGACAGCGATCTCTTTTCCGTCAGGGGACACCGCCATAGAGGACGCTCCGGTCGAGAAGGTGAGATATTCAACATCATTCTCGGTCTCGTCCTTCGCCACGGTGATGTCGAGCTTCTTGGGCTCGCCGCCGTCCGTCATTGTGTAGAGGTCTCCGTTCCAGGAGAAGCAGAGCGTGCCGTTGCCGGCCACGGAAAGGAATCTTACCGGGTTGTCCTTGAATTTCGTGAGTTGGGTTGATTTGCCCGGCTCGGTGATGGACGCTTTGTGGACGTTGAGTGTCCCGTCGGCTTCGGATATATAATAATATGTCTTTCCGTCAGCGGCGAAGACCGGATTCCTGTCCTCTCCGATGAATGATGTCAGTTTCGTGAATGTCCCGTCGCCGGTGACCCTGAACCTCTCACCCTGAGCCGAAGCTGGCTTATAGAGCCAGATGTCCCTTGTCACGGATGACTGGTGGTGCTTGCGGAGTGGATCCTCGTAGCCTTTGTAGTCTTCGTAGATGACCTCTCCTGAGTTGTTCACACTCATAGCCATGAGAGGCATTGAGGTTACAAGTTGAGGCCTGCCGGCTTTCTCGTCAACCTGCCAGACCTGCGGGCTGCCCGGGAATCCGCCATAGACGGCGTCCTGCTGGATGTTTGCCTGGAACAGAACCCTGCCGCCGTCAAGCACGCAGAGAGGAGTCTCGTTACCCGGGTAATCTGTCAGTCTTCTCGGAACACCACCCTCGGCGGAAGTGATGAATATGTCCTTGGAGCCAGCCCTGTAGGAAGAGAACACGATCCTCTTCCCGTCCGGAGTCCAGAGGGGATCCGAGTCATAGGCTTGGTTCGTGGTGATCTGGAGTGCCCTTCCGCCGTTGACATCAACCGTGAAGATGTCGCCTTTGTAGCAGAACGCCACTTTCGTTCCGTCTGGGGAGATCGCGCTTTTCCTGAGCCAT
>ULMP01020329.1_pt1 | contig 14573 bp, 8 predicted proteins | sample 1951681 | NCBI WGS metagenome assembly ULMP01 (sample SAMEA4835553, study PRJEB28245) | human gut metagenome | biome: gut microbiome; material: fecal sample | place: Denmark | collected 2008 | reverse complement strand
CTTCCGATGAGTGGCAACTTGTGTGGACCCAGGTTGTTGATAACATGGTTCATCGAAATCTTGAGGTGCTCGAAGAGGCTTACTTCTGTGCCTGGCTGGTTGTCGAAAGGCACCTGCTCAGCGAGGATAGAGAAGTCGCCCGTCTCCTTGATATAGGCTACGGTACCGAAGATGAGCCAGCATGGGTCGTCGTTGAAACCGCCACCGATATCGTTGTTGCCGCGCTTGGTGAGCGGCTGATACTGGTGGTAGCAGCCACCGTCAGGGAACTGGGTGCTGGCGATATCGATGATGCGCTGGCGGGCACGGGTAGGTATCTGATGAACGAAACCTACGAGGTCCTGGTTGGAATCGCGGAAGCCCATGCCTCGACCGATGCCGCTCTCGAAGAAACTTGCCGAACGCGACATACAGAAGGTGATCATGCACTGATACTGGTTCCAGATGTTCACCATACGGTCTAACTTGTCGTTGCCGCTCTTCACGGTGAAGATGTTCAGCAGGTTATCCCAGTACTTGTTGAGTTCTGCGAAGGCAGCATCCACCTTTTCGGTGGTATCAAACTTGGCGATAAGCTGATGAGCTTTCTCCTTGTTGATTACCTTCTTGGCGCTGAACTTCTTGTCCTGCTCGTTCTCCACATAGCCCAGCAGGAAGATGAGGTCGCGGCTCTCGCCTGGCTGCAGGGTAACCTCGATATAATGAGATGCGATAGGGCTCCAGCCGTGGGCAAAGCTGTTGCGTGGCTTGCCTTCCATCACAGCCTCAGGCTCGGCAAACTCGTTGTAGAGTCCGATGAAGCTCTCGCGGTCGGTATCGTAGCCCTGAATCTCGGTATTCACTGTGTAGAAAGCATAGTGGTTGCGGCGCTCACGATATTCGGTCTTGTGATAGATGGTAGAACCTTCTACCTCTACTTCGCCCGTAGAGAAGTTGCGCTGGAAGTTCTCCATGTCGGTAGCAGCATTCCAGAGGCACCACTCTGCAAAGGAGAACACTTTGAGGGTCTTCACCTCCTCAGTCTGGTTCTTCAGCGTCATCTTCTGCACCTCAGCCCATGTATGGAGCGGTACGAAGAAAAGCACACTCGCCTCCACGCCGTTCTTGCTGCCCGTGATGCGGGTATAGTTCATGCCGTGGCGGCACTCGTAGCTGTCGAGCGGTGTCTTGCAAGGTTTCCATCCCGGGTTCCATACGGTATCGCCATCTTTGATATAGAAATAGCGACCGCCGTTATCCATCGGCACACCATTGTAGCGATAACGGGTGATGCGACGGAACTTGGCATCCTTGTAGAAGGAATAACCACCTGCTGTGTTTGAGATGAGCGAGAAGAAATCCTCGTTACCCAAATAATTGATCCAAGGCCATGGGGTCTTTGGGTCAGTAATCACGTATTCGCGATTGGCGTCATCAAAATGACCATACTTTTTTTCTGCCATTGTTTTTTTAATGTTATTTCTTGGTAAAATATACTATTTTGGTGCAAAGATAGTAAAAAGTTTAAGTTTCGGGGTTAGAAAACAGTTTTTTTTTGTATTTTTGCAATGAAAAGTTTGATGATTATCATCATTCCATTAACATTTTATACAGTTGGCTTATGAAAAGAAACATTTTATCACTTCTGATAGCCCTCTTTGCTACGATGCAGGTAGCGGCTCAGACATACGACAACTTGTGGAAGCAAGCTGAAATCAATGCTCAGAAGGCCCAGCCTAAGAGCGAAATCGCGGTGATGAAGAAAATCATCGCCAAGGCTTCGGCTGCCAAAGATTACGGGCAGCTGCTGGCGGCTGAGATAAGACAGATGACACTCTGGAAAGAGATTTCGGCTGACTCGCTGACGCCTAACGTGAAGCGGATGGAAGCAGAGGTGCTGAAGGTGAACGACCCCGCATTGAAGGCGGTGAGATATGCCGTGCTGGGCAAGGTGTACTGTGATATGAACGAAAAGAAAAGCCAGGAGTTCTTCAAGAAGGCCTTGGAACAGCCTGAACTTCTTGCCCGACATACATCTGCAGAGTATGTTCCATTGACGCTGAAGGGCGTGGATGGCAGTTCCTTTAACAACGATCTGCTGCATCTCATCGGATTCGAGGCAGACAGCAAGGAGGCGTATCTGCAGCTGTACACCTATTATAATAAGGTGGGCAATCGGGGTGCGGCTTGTCTCTGTGCCTATAAGCTCATCGAGAAATACCGCCAGGACGACGTGAGAGAGGTGAAGAAATCGAAGTATCTGCAGACCATCGACTCGCTCATCCAGATTTATCAGGATATTCCGGAGGCAGGCGAACTTGCCGTGGAGCATTTCCGCTTCATGGAAGGTGCTACCGATGCCAAACCGCAGGATAAGCTCAACTATATCAACTATGCGCTGAGCCGCTGGGGTGAATGGTCGAGAATGAACGAACTGAGAAATGCGCAGAAGCGACTTACCGAACCGATGTTCCGGGTGAAGGATATGCCGCAGGTATTGCGACCTGGGGAGAAGGTTTGGGTGCAGCTGGATGTGCGTAATCTCCAGAACCTGAAAATCAGCATCTCCCGCCTCAATATTACGGCAGATAACGATTATAATGCGCAGGATGAGGCTACCTATAAGATGCTCCTGAAGAAGACTACGAAGCTGCATCAGAAGGATTTTAGCCGCGACTACTACGGTCGGCCGGATTATGAAACGGTGAAGGATTCCATCGAAATCGGTGGCAATCTGCCACTGGGTGCCTATCTGATGGAGGTGACTTCGGATAATACCGGCATCGCTCCGCAGCGAGAACTCTTCTATGTCAGCAATCTGGCGGTGATGATCCAGCAGTTGCCTGATGACAAACATCGCTATGTAGTGGTGAATGCTACCGATGGACAGCCTGTACCGGGTGCGAAAATCATGCTCTATGACAGGGATTATGATGTGAAGACGGGCAAGTGGAAGAGACTGGTTCATGCTCGCTTGACTACCGATGAGAACGGCGAGGCTTACTTCAAGAATGTGGATGGAAACGTCTTGATTTCCACCAGCAATGACAAGTTTACGCCTGCCAAGGATATCTATCTTTCTCGCACCCGCTATTACGAACAGAAGGATGACAAGATTAAACATCAGCTGTTTACCGACCGCAGCATCTATCGCCCGGGTCAGACCGTGCATGCCTCAGCCATTTCCTACATCGTGAAGAAGGGCTTGGATGCCAGTGTGCCTGGCAAGAGCATGGAACTGAATTTTATCCTGCGAGATGCTAACGGGAAGCAGGTGGCTGAGCAGAAGGCTACTACCGATGAATACGGTACGGCTTCCGTAGATTTCGAATTGCCGAAGGAGGGACAGACGGGACTGTATTTCATCTCCGTGAATGGAACGGTAACAAAATATGTAAGAGTGGAGGAATACAAGCGTCCAACCTTCGAGATTACCTTCCCGAAGGTGAATGAGAAATATAACTGGGGCGATACTGTAGTGGTGAAGGCTACAGCCAAGACCTATGCTGGCGTGCCGGTGCAGGGTGCCAAGGTAGCGTATCAGGTGACTCGCAGAAACCAACTCTGGTGGTGGGGCGCAGGCTCTGCCGGACAGTTGGTGAAGACTGACAGTTGCGTGACTCGTGAGGACGGAACCTTCGACGTAGAGATTCCGCTGGAGGCTTCCTTGTCAGGAAAAGACGAGGCTGATATGAGCGAGCTCATGCGCATCGCCCGTTTCTTCAACTTCGAGGTCTCTGCCATCGTTACCGACATCAGCGGCGAGAGCCACGAGGGCGTGATGAGTCTGCCTCTGGGCACCAAGCCAACCATCCTCACGGTGAATCTTCCTAAGCGTATAGAAACAGACAGTCTGAAGACGGTGACCTTCGCTTACCGCAATGCCAGTGGTATGCCGATTTCTAGTAGGTTGAAATATCGCATTGATAAGGGCGAATGGAAGGATGCCGAGGCGAATGTACCGGTTTCGATCAAGGAATATGCTTTTTCTTCTGCATCATCTGCCTCTTCTTCCCTCGTTTGGAAATCTGGCGTTCATCAGTTGGAGGCAATCTGCGGACAGGATACCCTGCAGCAGAAATTCACCCTTTTCAGCATGAAGGATACCCATCCGGTGGAGCCAACCACCGAATGGTATTATCAGACGGCGAAGACTTTCCCTCGTGATGGTAAGCCGGTCTATATTCAGGTGGGCTCTTCGGAGAACGGAGCGCACATCGTATATTCCATCATCGCCGGCAACAAACTGCTGGAGAAGGGCGCCTGGGAGTTGGGCGACAGCATCGTGACTCTGCCTTTCACCTACAAGGAGGAATATGCGTCGGGCATCGTACTGAACTATAGTTTCGTGAAGCAAGGCAAGTGCTATACCCGAATGATGAGCATCGCCCGTCCTTTGCCTGAGAAGAAACTGAATATCGCCTGGAAGACCTTCCGCAACCGTCTGACCCCTGGACAGAAGGAGGAGTGGACGCTGAAGATTACCACCCCTGATGGCAAACCAGCCAAGGCGCAGCTGATGAGCGTACTCTATGACAAGTCGCTCGACCAGATAGCCCCGCATTCCTGGAATCTCTCCCTGGGCTTCTATCAGAGTTTGCCAAACTGCTACTGGAAGCACAACCTCACTTTCCGTTCATTATACTTGAATGGCGTTTATCCTACCAAATATTATGACGAGAGGGGACTGGATGTGGATAAGTTTGATGGCAAATACTTTAGTTATTATGCTTATATGCAAGCGGTGGAGCTAAGCAAGTTGGAACGTTCTCTTGGCGGAACCGTAGAGGCTGTTCGTATAAAGAAAGACGAACTGGTTCGAGAGGAAGGGAGAGTCATGAAAACTCGTGGGAGTAATATGATCCGTGTTGCAGCGCCTGCTCCATCTGCCAACAAGGTTTTTGATGTAGTAGAGGAGATGCCGCAGTTTGCCGGCGGTTCTGGCTCAGATGCAGAACTGTTCCTCGACCAGGTACAGGTGCGTGAGAATATGAACGAGACCGCCTTCTTCTATCCTGCCTTAGAGAGCGACAACAATGGCAACGTAGCCATCAGGTTTACCCTGCCGGAGAGCGTGACTACCTGGAAGTTCATGGGATTGGCTCATGACAAGGAGATGCGCAACGGTTTGCTGGTGGATGAGGCTGTGGCTCAGAAGACCGTGATGGTGCAGCCTAACATGCCTCGCTTCCTGCGTGAGGGCGATAAGAGCACCATCGTGGTGAAACTCTTCAATACTTCCGACAAGAAGGTGAGCGGCAACACCCGTATGCAGATTCTCGACCCGGAGACCAACAAGGTGGTTTGGCAGAAGACGCAGAATTACAGCATCGATGCCGAGGGCTCTGCTACCATCTCCTTTGATGTCCAGGGACTGAAAGAAGGCGTATATATTAATAAGGTGGTGGCTGCCGGTAATGGCTACAGCGATGGTGAACAGCACTATCTGCCGGTTTTGAGCAACCGTGAACTCGTGGTGAACACCCTGCCTATCACCCTGCATCAGAAGGGTGAGCAGAGCTTCGACCTGAGCAAACTCTTCCTGAACAAGGAGGGCAAGCAGGCGAAGGGCGCTGAAGAGGCAAAGGTAACCATCGAGTACACCAATAACCCAAGTTGGCTGATGGTGAAGGCGCTGCCAGCCATCAGTAATCCGGATGAGGAGGACGCCATCTCGCTGATGTCTGCCATCTATGCCAATACTATCACAAACCATGTACAGAAGCATCTCTCGCTGGAAAATCTCACTCAGGAGAGCATCCGCCTGCAGAATCAGGTGGAGAAGCTGAAGAAGTTGCAGAACCCTAACGGTTCCTTCTCCTGGTGGAAGGGAATGAAGGGCAGCCGGTATATGACTACATCGGTAGCCGAAATGATGGTTCGATTGAATGCCATCGCAGGTGTGCAGAAATCAACCGCCAGGATGCTGACTTCCGCCATCGATTATCTCTCTTGGCAAACAGCACAGGAAGTAAGAGAAATGAAGAAGCAGGAGGAGAAAAAGCAGAAGGTGAATCCTAGCGAACAGGCGCTTCATTATCTCTACATCCTTTCGGTGGATGGCAGAAAGATGAAGCAGAATCTTGAGCAGGATAAGGCTTATCTCCTGGACAAGATGTCGAAGATGACCGGTGATTTCTCCATCTATGGCAAGGCGCGTGCTGCCGTGGTACTCGCCAGAAACAGCCAGCAGAATGCTGCCTACCGCGAGAAGGCAGGTGAATATCTGCAGAGCGTGAACGAATATGCCGTTTACCGCGAGGAGATGGGCCGCTACTACGATACCCGCAAGGCACTCTACAGCTGGAGAAACTATAAGATTCCTACCCAGGTATCCGTGATAGAGGCGATGCAGATGCTGAAGCCGAACGACAAGCAGACCATCGAGGAACTGCAGCGCTGGCTCCTGATGTCGAAACGCACCCAGGTTTGGGATACGCCGGTGAACACCGTGGATGCCGTCTACGCCTTTATGAAGGGCAATGAGAGCAACTGGAGCAGGAAGGCTGAGAATGCCGTGCTGAAACTGGATGGTAAGCTGCTGCCGATGCCGCAGGATTCCACTACTTTGGGCTATGTGAAGACCGAAAGACCGGGCAAGGCATCTAAGCTGAGCATCGACAAAAAGAGCGATTATACCAGCTGGGGAGCTGTCTATGCAGAGTTTAAGCAGCCTATCAGCGAAATCGGTTCCATGGAGTCGGGCATCAAGGTGCGCCGTGTCATCGTTCCAGCCGAATCTGAGAGCAAGGGCAATGCGCAGGTAGGCGAGAAGGTGAAGGTAACGCTCATCATCACCGCCGACCGCGACTACGACTTTGTGCAGATTACGGATAAGCGTGCGGCATGCCTGGAGCCGGTTAACCAGTTGAGCGGTTATCAGTGGAGCATAGGCTGCTATGTTTCTCCAAGAGACCATGCAACAAATTTCTATTTCGATCGTTTATCTAAAGGTAAGCACATCGTAGAAATGGAGTATTACGTGGATAGAAAGGGCGACTATCAGAGCGGAACTTGCATCGCTGAGTGTACCTACAGTCCGGAGTTTGGTGGCCGCACAGAGACCTATGAATTGAAAGTTAATAATTGATAGTTAAAAGTTTATAGATTGATAATTTAAAATAGAATAGTATGAAACGGATGAATATATGGATGCTCTCAGCGCTGTTGGCGCTGCCTGCATCAGCACAGAAGATTACAACCCAGCACGAGGTGGTAGACTGCGGACAGGTGGTGTTCCACAAGCCTGTAACTGCCGAATTCGTGCTGAAGAATGACGGGCACAAGCCGTTGGTTATCAACAATGTATTGAAAAGCTGCGGATGTACGGAGGTAGATTATCCGAAGACGAGCATAGCTGCCGGCGAAAGTTTCGTCATCAAGGCGGTATACGATGCCAAGCAGATGGGTACTTTCACCAAGCAGGTTTGCCTCTATACCAATGCGGATGAAGAGCCGTTCATCCTCTCTATGAGGGGAAGGGTAGTGGGCAGCGTAGTAGATTTCGCTGGTTCTTACGATGAGATGCTGGGTGTCATCAAGAGTGATGCCCAGGAGGTGGAGTTTGATGACGTGAACCGTGGCGACCGTCCGGTTCAGCGCATTCATATCTTCAATCCTACCGACGAAGTGCTGGAGCCGGTAGTGATGCATCTGCCATCCTATCTTTATGCTTTCGTATCGCCTTCCAAGGTGGCTCCGCGTCATTCTGCCGAAATCAGTTTCGTGCTGGATTCCAAGAAACTGCGCGACCTGGGCTTGAACCAGACATCGGTTTATCTCGGTGAGCGTCCTGGCGATAAGATTGCGCCTGAGAAGGAAATCGTGGTATCAGCCGTTCTTCTTCCTGGTTTCGAAAACATGACTCCAGCCAAGAAGGCACTGGCTCCGAAGATAGAGATGTCTGCCACCGATCTCAATCTGGGTAGTTTCAATGGAAAGAAGAAGCTGAAGGGTGAGATTCTGATTACCAATAAGGGTAAGTCGGAACTGGATATCCGCAGCATGCAGATGTTTACGATGGGCTTGCAGGTGAAACTGAAGAAGAGTAAGATTCAGCCAGGAGAGACCGTTAAGATGAAGGTGACGGCTGTGGCTGCCGACTTGAAGAAATCGCGTGTCAGACACCCTCGTATCCTCATAATTACGAATGACCCTGACCATGCTAAGGTGGTGGTGAAGATTTATGTACAATGATTTAAAAATGAATATCGTGCAGATAGAAATAGATAACGGCAGTGGGTTCTGCTTTGGCGTAACCACTGCCATCAAGAAAGCTGAAGAGGAGTTGGCTAAGGGCGGTAAACTTTACTGCCTGGGCGATATTGTGCATAATGGTATGGAGGTGGAGCGCCTGCATGAAGCGGGACTCATCACGATAGACCATGAGCAGATGGAGGAACTGCAGGGCGTAAAGGTCTTGCTCCGTGCTCATGGTGAACCGCCTGAAACTTATGCCCTTGCTGAGCGAAATAACATTGAAATCATCGATGCTACCTGTCCTGTGGTGCTCCAGTTGCAGCGCCGCATCAAGAAGCAGTATGTCAACAATCCGGAGGCACAGATCGTGATTTTCGGCAAGAACGGGCATGCTGAGGTGCTCGGACTGGTGGGGCAGACGGAGAGTCATGCCATCGTGGTAGAGAAGTTTGAGGATGTGAAGCAGCTGAAGGAAACCGGTCAGCTGGATTTCTCTACAGATATCTATCTTTACTCCCAGACTACCAAGAGTCTCGATGAGTTCCACCGCATCATCGAATATTGCCAGGAGCATATTGTTGAGGGCGCTGTCTTCAAGAGTTTCGATACCATCTGCCGTCAGGTGGCTAACCGCATGCCTAACATCGCTGCCTTTGCCAGCAAGCATGATGTCATCCTCTTTGTGAGTGGCAGAAAGAGTTCGAACGGCAAGGTGCTTTTCAAGGAATGCAAGAGCGTGAATGCCAACAGCTACCAAATAGAAAGTGCTGACGAAATAGATATGAACTGGTTCAAGGATGTGGAAACGGTAGGTATCTGTGGTGCTACCAGTACGCCGAAGTGGCTGATGGAAGAGTGCAAGGATAAGATTATCAAGGAAAACTCTGCTCTTTTGTAATAAGAGTTAAAATATTGATTATCAGCTACTTGATATACTTGGTACGGTGTTTCACCGTATATGGGTAGAGGATAGTTTTATCGTTGGTTGAAAAACTTAATATATTGGTTATTAATCAGTTAACCCATTTGGTGTCGTGTTTCACGACGTCAAGTGGGTTTATCTTTTATAAACTGTCTGAAAATAAAACAGGTGATAAATCTTCTCCCGAAGACCTATCACCTTCAAAAAACAGTAATTAACTCAAAATTTATAATCTATATCATTACTACCTTGTTAATATGATTGCAAAGATACTAAATTGAAGTTTTTTTTCCAAATCTTTTTCATCGAATAAAATAAATTTATCGGCAAAAGTAGTATATTTAACGTATTTTTGCATTAATAACCCGGCAGTCTCTTCTCTGTAGCTTATTCTGCTATTGCTTTTTGATATTGTTCCATCAGCCATGCCTTCTGTTCAGAAATGGTCATGTTGCTGTTGTCGAGCGTGATTGCATCATCTGCTTTTCTGAGTGGGGAAGTCTCGCGGTGGCTATCGATATAGTCGCGCTCCTCTACATTCTTCAGAATCGCATCGAAGTCGGCTGGCATTCCTTTCTCCTTCAGTTCATCGAAACGGCGCTGTGCTCTCACCTGTGAACTGGCTGTTACGAAAATCTTCAGTTCGGCATTAGGGAACACGGTGGTACCTATATCGCGACCATCCATCACGATACCCTTGTCTTCGCCCATCTTCTGCTGCAGTTCTACCAGCGCCTCTCTGACGAAAGGAACGGCGGCAATCGGACTAACGTGGTTGGAAACCTCTAACGAACGGATTTCCTTTTCTACCAGTTCGCCGTTCAGATAGCAGTCTGGGCGACCGGTTGTTGCATTAAACTTGAATGAGATGCTGATGTTCTTCATCTCCTTCTGCAGTTCTTCAGTCTTTACGGCTCCATCTGCTTCGAAGAGCTGATGACGCAGCGCATAGAGGGTTACCGAGCGGTACATGGCGCCCGTATCTACATAAACATAACCTATTTCCTTGGCAAGATCCTTTGCCATCGTACTCTTACCGCAAGAAGAGTATCCGTCTATTGCTATTGTTATTTTCTTCATAATTTCGAACTAACTTTAATTATAATTTATAATCTGTAACTTACGTTCAGCATGAGACTGTTGCTACTGACGTGATATTTGCCGTAGGCAACGTTCAGATGGAAGCGCTCCAGGTTGATACCGCCACCCACAGAGAAACCGGCTCCATGACTGCTTTCCTCATCTTCTGAGGTGCTGATTTTCATCTCGTTGGCTCTCCGGAAGTTGTAGCCGGCACCTATCCACAGGCTCTCCGAAAGCAGAATGTCGGCACCTACTACGGCATGATCACGAAGACTGCTGTCCCAATGGTTCAGGTTGACCAGTGTGGCTGATACCCTGAACGGTGCGTTGGCGAAGCGTTTCGTCACACCCAACTGCAGGTCGATCGGCATCTTCTCATATTCATTGTCGTAAGCTTTCAGCTGTCCACCCAGATTCTTTGCCGCACATGAAACCGACCATTCCGTTTCCGGGTCGTAATAGTTGATGCCCAGATCCACTCCCACAGCGATAGAATTGTAATCGCCAATATACGAAGTGATGAATTTGGCGGCAATACCACCCGCAAACTTTTCACCGAGCATATAAGAGAAGTAACCCGCAACGGCAATGTCCTTTGCCGAGAACTCACCCATCTGGATGTTGTTCTCATCCGTCTCTTTCATCTTGCCGTAGTCAACAAGCTGAGCCGAAACAGCCCACGAAGCCTTGTCGTTGACAATACGGTTGAAACTAGCCGAGGCAGTGTTCACCCCCGACATATAGTTCATATAATTGAGATTGACCGTCTTGTCGTTTACTGATGACAGGAGAGCCGGATTATGGAATATGAGTGCCTCATCATCTTCTATCAAGGTGATGTTGTCGCCACCCAGAGCAGCTGCATGGGCACTCACCGGCAAGCGAAGGAAATTATACCCCGTTTGGCTCTCTTGAGCATCAATAATTGTCGCAAAAAGCGTCAATATTGCGGAAATTACATATTTTTTCATTTAAATTTTCTAATTCTTTGGCAAAGATACTGCTTTTTTCAATAATAAGAAGTAATTTTGCAATGTTTTCGTAGGAAATAACGATTTTAAACGGTTTTTATTGTGGAAATTAAGAAATCAAATAGCGCACAACTGGAAGATAAGCGGGTTACATTTTTTCTGCTGGGGTTGCTGCTGGCTTTTACTTTCATCTTCGTAGGACTCCAATATCAGAGAGGTCAGCAGGGAGATGATGACTTGTCGGAATCGATGGAAGATCTCTCACAGGATCTGGAAATGTCAGCTCGTCCCGACCAGAAAGATATGGTGAGTGCAGAGGCTGTTTCGGCTCCTGCTTCTAAGTCAATTACTCAGGAAGTGAAGGCTGCCGAGCAACAGACTCAGAAGGCACCGCAGAAAATCAGTTCTACAACCAGCGAACTGGTTATCGGCGACGGCTCGGGTGTAGTGGATGGAGCAGAGGTGAAGGAAGCGGTTCCTGAAACTCCCATTGAGAATCCGGGAGCTGAGGCTCCTATCAAACTGACCGTCGTGCAGAAGATACCGCAGTTTCCTGGTGGCTGGTCTGCCTTCATGCAGTGGCTTACCAAGAACCTGAAGTACCCTGTAGCTGCCCAGAAGAGTAGGATTCAGGGTACCGTAGTGGTATCCTTTATCGTAAACAAGGACGGAAGTGTTGCCAATATCAAGGTAAGCACTTCGGTAGATCCATTGCTCGACAACGAGGCTTTGAGGGTGATGAAGATGATGCCGAAGTGGAAACCGGGCATCGATAAAGGCAAGGTCTGTCGCACGATGATTGCCATCCCGGTAGTGTTCCAGCTATAAATTATTCATTGTAAATTATACATTATAAATTATACATTATTATGAAGACAGCAGATGAAATTTTAAGTATGGTAAATGAGTTTCTGGCTAATTTGCCTTACGAAAGAAAGCCAAAGTCTCTTTATGAGCCTATCAGATACGTTCTTTCTATGGGTGGCAAGCGTATTCGTCCTACGCTCATGCTTCTGGGCTACAATCTTTTCAAGGACAATCCTGAGAAGATTCTGATGAATGCCGTTGCCCTGGAAACTTATCATAACTATACTTTGCTGCATGATGACCTGATGGACAATGCTGATTTGCGTCGCGGTCATGAAACGGTTCATAAGAAATGGGATGCCAATACGGCAATCCTTTCGGGCGACAGCATGCTCGTCCTGGCTTATGAGCGTATGGCTCAATGTGATGAAAAGCATCTTGCCAAGGTGTTGAAACTCTTTACGACCACTGCTCTGGAAATTGGTGAAGGTCAGCAGTTTGATATGGAGTTTGAAAACCGCAACGATGTGAAGGAGGAGGAATATATCGAGATGATCCGCCTCAAGACCAGCGTTCTCCTGGCTTGTGCCCTGAAGATGGGTGCGATCCTTGCCGATGCTTCTGATGAGGATGCAGAGAACCTGTATAAGTTTGGCGAGCAGATAGGATTGGCGTTCCAGTTGCAGGATGATTACCTCGATGTTTACGGCGATACCAAGGTGTTCGGTAAGGAGATTGGTGGCGATATCACATCCAACAAGAAGACGTATATGCTCATCAATGCTTTCAACCATGCCAACGACGCTCAGCGTGCAGAACTGCAGAAGTGGGTGGATGCCGAGGAGTTCGACCGCAAGGAGAAGGTGGCTGCCGTTACCCGTCTCTACAACGAGATTGGTATCGACAAAATGGCGCAGGATAAGATAGCTTATTATTTCGAGCAGAGCAAGAAGTATCTGGATGCCGTGAATGTGCCTGCTGAGCGCAAGGAGGAACTCCAGAAGTATGCTCAGAAAATGATGAAGCGCCAGTACTAATCATAAAGTTCAAAGTTCCAAGTTCAATGTTCAAAGTAATAGATACGCATACTCATCTCGATGCAGAAGAGTTTGATGAGGATAGAGCGGAAGCTTTCGCTCGTGCCAGAGAAGCGGGGGTAGGCAAGGTATTCTTGCCTGCTATCGATGTGAAGACCACGCACGCTGTCCTGGCATTGAGTCGGGAATATCCGGGTTATGCCTATCCGATGATTGGTCTGCATCCTGAAGAGGTGAAGGCAGACTGGAAGGAGCAACTGGCTGAACTCCGAAAGATGCAAATTTCCGATTTCATAGCCATTGGCGAAATCGGACTCGATTATTACTGGAGCCGTGAGTTCGAGCACGAGCAGCTGGAAGCATTCGAGGAACAGGTGAAATGGTCGGTAGAAACCCGACTTCCCCTGATGATTCATTGCCGCAAGGCACAGAACGAGATGGTGCATCTGCTCAGGAAGTATCAGAAAGACCTGCCTGGCGGCGTGTTCCACTGCTTCACTGGCAATCAGAAGGAGGCAGAAGAGCTTCTCTCTTTTGATAACTTCGTGTTGGGCATCGGCGGTGTATCCACCTTCAAGAGCAGTCATCTCAGAGAAGACCTTCCGGCTGCAGTTCCGATGAATCGCATCATCCTGGAGACCGACAGCCCGTATATGGCTCCCGTCCCTTATCGTGGCAAGCGCAACGAGAGCGCTTTCGTGATAGAAGTGCTTAAGACTCTGGCGAAAGCCTACGGAGTGAGTGAGGAGGAATTCGCAGAACAGACGAATAAGAATGTTGAAAGCGTCTTTCACCTATGAAATAATAAAAATTATAAGCTTAATATTAAAACCAACTATTCATTATGACTAGAAAAATGTTGATGGCAGCCCTCCTGATGGCTGCATTTGCACAAGGCACTCAGGCACAAGACCTGAGCGGCCAGCGTTCTGAGAAGCAGGACGTACACATGATTCCGGGTAAGAAACTGGATCATCACGGACTCATCGTGAGCCCTACACCACATCTCCTGAATGTGGATGCTGCTAACCGACTCGACCTGCAGAAGGGTGTCAAGGTGATTGACAAGAAAGGTAAGTTTGCTGATGATGTGAAGTTCCTGACCGCTAACGCCAAGGGCATTCGCCTGACCATCGATTTCGGTGAGAAGCTTGCTGCCAAGGCTGGCGTGAAGCCTGTATCGGGTGCTTACAGCCTGAAGGCTGATGCCAAAGGTATCCAGATTGTGGGATACGATGAGCGTGGCGCTTTCTATGGCTTGCAGACCTTGCGCCAGATTGTAAACAGCGAGATGGCAAAGGGCCAGATGCCTTATACCACTTGCAACGACTACCCTGATCTTCCAAACCGTGGTGTGGTAGAAGGCTTCTATGGCGAGCCTTGGTCTCATCAGGTGCGTCTTTCCCTCATCGACTATTATGGAAAGAACAAGATGAACACCTATCTCTATGGCCCTAAGGACGACCCTTATCACAGCTGTCCTAACTGGCGCCTGCCTTATCCAGAGAAAGAGGCTAAGAACATCAGCGAACTCGTTCAGGCTTGCCGCCGCAACCGTATTCCGGGCAGAACGCA
>ULMP01040227.1_pt1 | contig 14709 bp, 9 predicted proteins | sample 1951681 | NCBI WGS metagenome assembly ULMP01 (sample SAMEA4835553, study PRJEB28245) | human gut metagenome | biome: gut microbiome; material: fecal sample | place: Denmark | collected 2008 | reverse complement strand
GAGCCTAGTGACAACACCTTTTAATCGTACAACAATACCCCCTATAGTTGTACGACTACACACCCTTCAGTTGTACAACTATAAACCTTTAGACGTACAACAATGAATCCATCGATTGTTCAACTTGACTTTTTCTCCCATTTTATACATCAAAAACAAGAAATAGTCCGAGAATTCTCAAAAAAGTAATCTTCCTTTTCGTTATTCCCTCATAAAAGTATATCTTTGCAACGATTATTCCCTCATAAAAAATAAAGAGCATGAGAAAGATACTACAGGACAAGATCAATATGAACGATATCAACAAGATATGCATCATGACACAAGGTAAGGAGAACGACCACCGGAAGGAAGAGCTTTACCAACTCACCTTCGATGAAAACGACCGCGTATCGTTCAATGCGCTTTGGGCTTTAACCCATTTCGATGAAACCAACAACCCTTGGCTCTTTCAGAAGCACGATGACCTGATTGATAGGGTTCTCGTAGAGAAGAATGAGACCAGGCGCCGCCTGATGCTTCAACTCCTTCTCCGTCAGCCTTTCGAGGAAGAATCACTCCGTTCTGATTTCATCGATTTCTGCATCGCCAAGATTACAGCCTGTTCCCAGCCCTACGCCATCCGCTGCTACTGCATGAAGCTCGCCTACGAGCAGATGAAGTACTATCCCGAACTCCTCGAAGAGTTAAGAATGGCCCTGGATATGCTGGAGCAGGAGGTTCTATCACCAGGAATGTTATCGGCAAAAAAGCAAATTATGAAGAAAATCAAGCGAAGCCTTGGAAAATTCGGGAAATAGTCGTAACTTTGCAAACGTAATATTCTAACAATATAATACATAAATGGATGGAGATACAACTGAACGATTATCACAAGAAAGTCAATGCCCAAAAGATGGCTTCCATGGCTTATTGGCGAGAGCATCCGCTTTCGCTGGAGGAGTGCTTAGCTCAATTCAAGCGCTTGCGGGAACAACGAAATGTTTGCCAAGCATTCCTGGTATTTCCGCAATGCCCTGGTTCGTGCCAACTATCGAAACATTCAGAAAGGCTTAGATTATTCTCCTATCTACCTGGTTCGTTTCTTCAGGAACTTACTCCTAAAAGATAGTTGGGTTCTCAAGAACAGGTATTTGCATATCCGGCCGACTGATGATAGGAAAGAGCAGCCGAACTTAAATTCTCAAACAGGAAATGGACAGAAAAACAACTTCATAAATAAAGAAGGAGAAGAAAATGTCCCAAGCTTGTCCCAAGTTCGTCCCAAGTAGAAGAACTCATAATACGTATAAATAAAGATTATCTATCCATCGGCGATATAATGAACCTATTTGGATTAAAGAATAGAACCAGATTTAGAAAGGAATACATTACCCCAGCCCTAGCCGAAGGAGCCTTGGAGATGAAATATCCAAACACCCCAAGACATCCACGCCAGCAATATCGGATGACAGAGCTGGCAAAGACTTGGAAAGAATGGTATGAGAAAAAGAATAAATAACATCATAATATAAATAGAAAACAAAAACAAGTAATGAAGAAAAAAGCAACGGTCCTTATCGCCTCTATCATGGCGTTCTGCGGAATCAACACCGCTCACGCTGACGAGGGAATGTGGACAATTTACAACTTGCCTAACGCTGTGTATGAGATGATGCAGCGCGAAGGCTTCAGTATGACTTACGACCAGCTCTACAACGGCGAGAACGCCTTGAAGAATGCTGTGGTTAACTTCTCGGGCTATTGCTCAGGCGTAGTCGTTTCTCCAGACGGTTTGGTATTTACCAACCACCATTGCGGTTTCGAGGCTATCAGAAGCCACTCTACCGTGGAGCACGACTATATGCTCAACGGTTTCTTTGCTAAATCTTACGCAGAGGAATTGCCTAACGAGAATATGTTCGTCAGCTTTATGGTTGAACAGAAGGATGTAACCGATAAGGTGATGAGTCTCGGATACGAGAAACTCGACAACAAGAAGCGCGATGAACTCATCGATTCTCTGGAGAACGAGATGACTAAAGAGGCGAAGAAGAACGATTCTACCCTCCATATCACCGTTCAGCCTTTCTACGAGGGCAACAAGTGGTACGCTACTACTTACCGCGACTTCACCGACCTGCGTCTGGTTTTCACCGTACCAAAGTCTATGGGTAAGTTTGGTGGCGATACAGACAACTGGATGTGGCCTCGCCAGACCTGCGACTTCTCTGTATTCCGCATCTATGCCGACCCTAAGACCAATGGTCCTGCTGCCTACAGCAAGGATAATGTGCCTTACAAGCCAAAGCGTTGGGCTCAGGTTTCTCTCCAGGGTTATAAGGATGGCGACTATGCGATGACCATGGGTTACCCAGGCAGCACAGAGCGCTATCTTTCAAGCTACGGAATCCAGACCATGCGCGATGCTGAGAATGCGCCTCGTGCCCAGGTTCGTGGCGTAAAGCAGGAGGTGATGCAGAAGCACATGCGTGCCGACGAGGCTGTCCGCATCAAGTACGACAGCAAGTACGCCAGCTCTTCCAACTACTGGAAGAATGCCATCGGTATGAACAAGTGTATCGACTCTATCGGCATCGTGAATCTGAAGCGTGAGTACGAAACCCGTCTCCGTGCTTGGCAGGATACAGCCAAGGCTGCCAACGACCTCGCCCACAAGGTAGATTTCGACAAGCTCGCCAAGCTCTACAAGGAGAGCGCTGACGTGAAATACGCCTGGACCAACTTCGCTGAATCTTTCACAAGAAGAAGCAACATCGAGTTCTCTACCCGTGCCATCAAGCTCCAGACCGACATGGAGGTGAAGGGGCCTGAGAAGAACAAGAAGAAGCAGTATCATGAGTTTGAAGATAACTCTGCAGAATGGGATATGGCGCTCGATAAGGAAGTGCTCGCTACCCTTCTGAAGAACTACAAGGAGCACGTAGATGCCAAGTGGTTGCCTAAGTTCTACAAGACCATCGACACTGAGTTTGGCGGCAACTACGCCAAGTATGTGGATTATCTCTGGGAGAAGTCGCTCATCATGAAGAAGGGCGCCAAGCTCTATTTCAACAAGAAGGGATATGAGAAGGATCCAGGCGTAAGCTTCGGTATGGATCTGAACGATGTATTTGCAGATTTCGCTGCTCAGATGGGCAGCATCAACGACAGCATCGCTGAGCAGGAGAAGTATCTCTGTGCTGCCAAGCTCCGTATGGAGGAAGACATGCCTCACTACAGCGACGCCAACTTCACCATGCGATTGAGCTACGGTCAGGTAGGCGGTTTCGACCTCGGTGGCAAGCCATCAGGCTATTATACCACAGCCGAGAGCCTCGTTGAGAAGATGAAGCAGGGCGATAAGGTAATCGATTACTACGCTGAGCCTATCATGCACGAGCTTCTCTCTGAGAAGGATTTCGGCAAGTATCAGGATAAGACGACTGGCAAGATGCAGCTCTGCTTCCTTACCAACAACGATATTACCGGCGGTAACTCTGGTAGCCCTATGTTCAACGGCAAGGGCGAGTTGATTGGTCTTGCCTTCGATGGCAACTGGGACAGCCTCAGCTCTGACATCAACTTCGACAAGCGTCTGGCTCGCTGCATTGGTGTGGACATCCGCTATGTGCTCTACCTGATGGATAAGTGGGGACACGCAGACCGCCTCTTGAAGGAGATCAATGCAAAGTAAATTCTATCCCAGAATCAACAGAGATGATAGAATGGTTTATCCTGGGATAAAGATTAGTCTCAGGATGATATAAAAAGAGCGGAAAATCAGCTGTTAACTGTTAACCTGTTAACTCCTGGCTTTCCGCTCTTGTTTTTTCTTATAGGTTCTCAACTAATATTGCGAGATATTATTCAGTTCCTTCAATGAAACCTGACGAGGCTTCTCGGCGAGTTTCTTCTTCAATTCATCCATCGTTATTTCTGCAGCTGGATTGAACTCATCTGATTGCATATAACCCAACACGCTCTCGTAGAAAGCCCTACCCTCTGGATATTTGGCAGCCTTCTCCAAATCGCTCATGCAGATGAGGAGCTTTCCGGCTCCCACCTTCCATTCCATCACCAAACCCAACTTATGATTCCGCTCGATATTGTCTATCACCTGAACTACCGGGCGATAATCCTTGGCGAAGTTGTCAAGCACCAGCGGATGCGATTCCTTGATTATCGGGAACCATTGCCAGTTGGTGTGCATTTCCGTAGGGAATCCCTTGAATATCGGATGTTCCGGATTCGTAAGAATGCCCAGGGTTCCTGGAGAAACCTTCTTCTTGTTGTTCTCGCAGATGGTCTTGAACATGCGATAGTTCCAGTAATCGGTCTGGAAGAGTCCGCCAACAGTATAAGGAGTAGCATTATCTGCCTGCGAAAGCGTATCATCGGCAGCCACGAAATGACTGGAAGCCGTAGGCATCCAAAGCACCTTTGCTCCCTTTTCTAGTTTCTTGACGACATCGGAAGTCAAATCCTTGGCAATAACGACTTGCTTTTTCAGATAGTCGATATTCTTTGGGGTCGTATAAACCCAAAGGTCGTAAGTATTGGAATATCTTGTCGCATCAAGTTCACCTTCATATATATACAAGGAGAGGGTCAGTTTGCGAGAACCCACATACACGTCCAAGCACTTACCATCCCCATCGTCAATTCCGTTGGCTTTCACTTTCATCTTATGAACGATCTCGCCAACATCTATCCATCCCTCCTCGTCGGTATGGATAGTTATCTCGCCTTGTGCCAAAGGAGAAGGCTGATTCAAATGAGTAAGAGTTTCGGCTACACTGGACTCGTTTGGATAACGTTCGTCTTTGGCATAATCCAACTTCCATTCCACTTTCTTGCCCTTCAAAGACTCTCCCCCATAATTGGCGATTTGAATCTTCGCCTTCATCGTGTCATTCTCCTCATAGCAGAATCTGTCTGTCACCAACAAAGGCACCACAGGCGAGCACCACTGGCGCCATTCCTCGGGCGTAGTGATTCCCTTACTCTCCATAAACGCATCGAGGATGCCTACGAAAGCACTTCCCTGACCGGGATAATCCTGAATATCAAGCAGCTGGAAGCCCGCCATATTCCGGGTTCTCAAATCCATCTCTATATCGGCTTTATAGAGTTTCACGCTCCATAAGCCCGAAGCCTTGTGGAAATCATCAGCCTGCGAGAGCATTCCGGCAGCAGCCAGACGACGGCGGAAGACTTCGAAGTTATAAGGATGAAGCACTCCGGTGTATTTCTTTATTTCCCGATAGTCAGGATAGGTCTGAAACTGGCCTGTTTCGTGAGAGATGATAGGGATTCCTGCCTTATCGCAAGCCTCATCAAAATTCATCGTAGAATTAGGATGGAAATGATTGATTATTCCTCCATCGTAGGCATCGGCAAACGAGAAGGAACCACGGGTATGAGTATTGTATTTGCCCCATCCCTCGCCTCCGATGCGGCAAGTGGTGAAGTAATCCATTCCTTCTTTTATTCCCTGATAACCGAGATAGTAATTGCTCCCAAAAGTATAGTATTTATCGGGCGCAATCTTGCGGAAATCATCCACAAACTCCTTCATCTTGTCGATATCTCCCCAGAGTTCATTCCCCAGCGCCATCATTCTGAAAGATGGATGATGACCGTATTCTCTGAGGATGTTCTCGCCTTCCTGATGCAGGAACGCCATCAGCCTTTCATCCTTCTTATCAAAAGACCCCCAGAAAGGAAGTTCCGGCTGGAGATAGATTCCCAGACTGTCCGCAGCCACGAAAGCCGCCTCCGGTGGGCACCAGGAATGAAAGCGCACATGATTGATTCCATACTCCTTGCAGGTTCCGAGATACTTCATCCAGCCTTCCACGCCCATTTCCACATGTCCCGTCAGCGACCATACAGCCGCATCGTGCTTGCCACGGAGGAATATCCTATGACCATTGGCGTAGAAGTGGGCGCCCTTGATATGAAAATCCTTGGCGAAATCAGGCATCTGAAGGGCTGTAGAAGAAGCTACAGAACGGCTAGGGATTGCTCCTGCTTGCATTTCTATAGAAGAGGCTAGCTGGAGTTCTATCCTTCCGATAATTCCATTCCAGTTGGTCTGCGTATCTTCCGTATAAGCATGGCTGGAGCCGTAAACCTGATCAGGCACACCTCTTCCATTATCCACTACGATTTCCAAGAAATGCTTGCCCGGCTTCACCTTCTTTGGCAGAAGATAGCGCTGGGGAGTAGAGATGAAGTTACAGGAATCCACCAGTTCTCCATCCACATACACCCATGTCGGTCGGGTACGCTCCAGGAAGAGTTCTACCGGCTTCTTCTTCCAGTCCTTCGGGATATTGATTGTTCTGGAATATCTTGCAGCTCCTTTATAGGCATAGAGCCTCGTAAGATGCGTTGTTTCCATCGTATCTTTCGGAGCGAATCCCAGATGGTTCGTATCGATGGTACCGGGAAGAATGGCACGCTTCACCTCACCCTGCGAGGCACGCTTACTCTTGGCGAAAGCGCTACCGCTCTTTTCTAACTCCACATTCCATTCACCAGCGAGCGAAATGCTCTGTGCTTGCAAGCCCAGACTTACCAGTCCCAGACAAGCGATAAGAATAGATTTCTTCATTAACTTATTACAGAATATCTTTTAGGGTTAAAATTGCGTATAAAGATATAATAAATTTGATGTTTACGGCTGCAAATATACAAAAATTGCGGTAAAAACACCGCAATTTACCAAAGAAATTGCTGTGTTTTTACCGCAAAATATGGATATTGCATCAAAACATCCCTTTGATGCAGACTTTCATCTTATTATAAATCGCTGCCTAAATTACTTCTTCTTAGGTCTGCGACGAGCCCAGCCTTCTTCCTCGAAGTTTGGCTCCTCACCCTTGAACTTCACGTTGTCGTTGTTCTGGAAGAACTGGCGCCAATCGCCTGTATCCTCCTGAGGGCGAGACTTTCTGCCGCCACGGCTTCCACGTCCTCCCTTTCCACGAGCATCTCGAGAGTCTCTAGCATCATCAGAAGAACCTCTGCGGCTGCGTCCGCCTCTTTCTGAAGAACGACCGCCTCTGCCCTCAGAACTGCGTCCTCCGCGGGCTGCTCTGCCATGACCTTCCTCATCAGCATCGTTACATCTCACGGTTCTGCCCTTATACTCAGTACCGTTCAAAGCCTTCATCACGCGCTTCGCATCCTCCTCAGGCACCTCGATGTAGGCAAACTTACTCAGCAGGTCGATGTGACCCACCTCCTGGCGACCCTTCACGTGCTTGTTCAGATACTGCATGATTTCGCCCGGATAGAAACCATCTGCCTTACCCAGGTTGATGAACAGTCTCTTGAAACCAACCTCAGTCTCATGCTTTCTGCGACCATTGGAAACCTTGCCACGGCCTTCGCCACGACTTCCACGACCTTCGCCGCCACGGGAACCCTTGCCGGTCTCAGGCTTGATAATCTCAGGAGCATTCTTATAGTAATCGAGGAACTTACCGAAGGTGATGGTCACCATCTTCTTGATGATGTCCTCCTTGTCGATGTACTCAAACTGGCGGTTGATTTCAGCCATGTATGGTTCAATCTGATCCTCATCCACATCGGTCTTCATAATGTCGTCCATGGTCTTGAAGAGCTGCTTCTTGCAGATTTCCTCTGGGGTTGGCAATACGCCATCCACGAAGTCCTTGCCAATCTGCTTCTCTATCTGGCGAACCTTGAACTTCTCTCTGGTATGGATGATAGAGATGGATGTTCCCTTCTTTCCGGCACGACCGGTACGGCCGCTTCGGTGGGTGTAGCTAGCCACATCATCAGGCAAACCGTAGTTGATAACGTGAGTCAGATCCTCTACGTCCAGACCACGGGCAGCCACATCGGTAGCCACCAGGAACTGAACGGTATGGTTGCGGAACTTCTGCATGGTGAGGTCACGCTGCTGCTGACTCAAGTCGCCGTGCAGCGCCTCTGCATTATAACCATCCTTAATCAGCTTATCTGCAATATCCTGAGTCTCCAGCTTGGTGCGGCAGAAAATAATCGCAAAGATGCGTGGATAGAAATCCACCACACGCTTCAGGGCGAGATACTTGTCCTTGGCATTTACCAGATAGTAGATGTGGTTTACATGCTCTGCACCCTCGTTGCGCGAACCCACTACGATTTCCTTGTGGTCGTGCAGGTAGTTGAGTGCAATCTTCTCGATGTCCTTGCTCATGGTAGCCGAGAAGAGCAGAGTGTTTCTATCCTCCGGAACGTTCTCGAAGATGGCATTGATGCTCTCAGAGAAGCCCATGTTCAGCATCTCGTCAGCCTCATCAAGCACCACGTTGTTCACGTTCTCCAACTGAGCCACGCCACGATTAATCAAATCGAGCAGACGGCCAGGGGTAGCCACGATAATCTGCACACCATGCTTCAGGGTGCGAATCTGGCTTCCGATGTCGGTACCGCCATAAACTGCGGCAATATGCAAACCGTCGATGTACTTGGCAAAACTGTTCAAATCGTCTGCTATCTGGAGGCAGAGCTCACGTGTAGGACTGAGGATGACAGCCTGTGTCTGCTTGCTGCTGGCATCAGTTTTCTGGATAACCGGAATACCGTAAGATGCAGTCTTACCCGTACCGGTCTGCGCCAACGCAATCACGTCGTTCTTATTACCAAGCAAATATGGGATTACTTCTTCCTGAACTGGCATTGGATTCTCAAATCCAAGCTCTTCAATGGCACGGCGAATCTCCTCGCTCACGCCTAATTCTTCAAATGTCTTCAAATCTTTTTAACCTTAATTCATTATAATCTAAATGGAAGGCCGAATTCACCCTCCCAGCCATGAATTAGGGTGCAAAATCCTTCCGAAACGCTTGCGGCAATCCCACGCATTTATTAAGATTGCCTAAATTCGGGTGCAAAGATACGAAAAAAATGTGAGTTTCTTGCAGATTTCTGCAATATTTTATTACCTTTGCATGAAAGTTACAACAAGCAGATAACCAAGAAAACTTGAAATATATGAAAAAAGTTATTTTCACCCAAGAATGGATTGCTTTGCATCCATACGAAAAAGCAGACGAAACTGATCTGTATTATACAGAACTCGCCAACGAAATATACCACGCTCTTGACGAGGCGTGCTACACCCATAACTTCAAGAATATGGATGAAGCCAAGCAGCTAGCACTCAGCATTGCCGGTTATTTCGAAGATGTGATTTCGGGCACAGGCATTTGGAAGACTTTCACGGAAGAATGCAAGCAGCGCTACGGCACCTACATTCCTTTCTATGAGAAAGAAAGCGAATTCATCAAGAGTACGCTCAACGAAGATGACCCGGCTTACGACCCTGAGGAAATCAACATCGCTGATGTCAAGTTCCTGCTCTGGCACCATTACCAGCAGAGCAGTTTCGTACAGGAAGCCGTTCCTTTCCTCTTCGGAACCCTGGAACTGGCTGCCAAACTTGCCTACAACATTCTCGACAGAGAGTATGAAACGGCTCCGGAAAACGAGCGTCTTCTGACTTATCTCAGCGAAATGCCTGAGATAGAGGGCAACGCTGAAACGACCGAAGAGGACATCGAGAAGAACAAGGAGTTGGATGAGATTCACCGTCGCGACACCCTGGCGTGGTTCCATTATGGTTGCTATTTCAACGTAGGCAACCAGAAGCGCCTGCAGTTTACCCTCCAGCAGATGGCAAACTCGCATCAGGGACTCACCGAACCGCTCGCTTATTCTGTGCAGATGGAAATGACCATCGTCGGCAGAAACAATCTCCTGGCGCTCACTTCTTACGAATGGCTCCGCAAGATTTGCAGGAACATGCCTACCCACAAGATCTGGGAGGATGAGGAGTTCAGGAAGAAGGCTATAGAGCTACATGAAAAGGCAGATCATGAGAAGGCGATTCACGACTACAATCTGCTCAAGGCGAAAGGATATGAAGACAAGTTCATCTTCCTGGAAGATGTGAAGACGCTGAAGGAATTCCTCAAGGAGATTGAATTCGAGTTGCCAAAGGACATCCGATTCCCTCAGAAATACGAGAAAGGCATCATCTTAAGCGGAAGTCCATACACAGGCATCAACATCAGTTTCGGTCTGGCTCATTGCATCGCATCGCCTGAGAACCCATACTATGTACAGGAGCGTGCAGAGACCGACAGCTTTGGCATTATCAGCGGCAATGGTCTCCCATTCCCTTACGAAATTGTCTGCAAACTGATAGAAAACAACCTGATTCCTGACGCAAACATCTTTACGAGCCAGTATGTAAAGGAAGAAGGCTTGAAGATTACGCAGGCAAACCTCCAGTTCCTTGCCGATTACTACTTGATGGGCAGAAAGGACAAAGACCTGTCGCCTAAGGAGTTGTGGTAAAGACGCGTTCAGCATACTCAATAAAGTTCACTACGCTAACGCCATTTTTTAAGGGGTTAGCGTAGTAGACTTTTACAGATTTATAGAAGAAAGAGCGGAAAATCAGCTGTTAACTGTTAACTCTGTTAACCCCAAGCTGTTCTTCCGCTCTTTATTTATTTCTTATTTCAAATTCTTATCCAGAAACTCCAGCATTTTCTCCTGTGCCTTCAGTCCGCAGGAATGAGGGATTTCCCAAAGCTCCGTATCCAGCAGATTATCAACTCCTTGACTCTTCCAAACCTGATGCATTTCGGCGAAAGCATCCTTTACACCAGATACGGGGAAGAGCTTATCTTTTGTGCCATTGATGAAAAGCATCGGTTTCGGGCAGGCGAGGGAGGCGATGTGAGGATAGTCGAGATATTGCCTCAACCCCGGGATGCAATTCGCAAAACCGCCATTCTCCTTTCTTCCGAATCTCCGGGTAAGCTGAGCGTCCGTAGTAATCATCCAACAGATAGAAGCACCCGCCTTGATTCTATCCGATAAGGCAGAGAGCATCCACGAGCGATAGGCTCCCATCGAACACCCCACACATCCGATACGCTTCGCATCCACCATCGGCAGCGAAGCCAGGAACTCGGTACTGGAAATATCATCGTAAGTCATGAAGGCAGAGAGGTCTCTACCCAGCATCATCATGTTGCCGGCTATCAGGTCGTATTTGTTTCTATCCACGCCCTCCTTTCGGCCTCGTTCTCCCCACATCGGAGCATCTGCCGAAAAGACTACGTAGCCATGTTTCGCCAGATAATCGCCCACGTACTGATTATCATAAAGCTGCCTTGCCCACGCATCCGCATCATCCAAGATCTCCTGACAGAGCGCTTGCTTCGTAGGGGAATCTTTTTCTTCCGGAGTAAAGAAAGGGCGAATCATCTTCTCCTTTCCGATAAAGAGATGAGCACCATGATCATGAAGCGCATTGACTGTTGGGAATGGTCCCTTGCCATCCGGAATCAGGAGATAAGCCGTAATTCGGGAATAGGCGTTGATATTAAAGGCGATTTTCTGCGCCTTATATCCGTCTCTCTGTTCCTCACCGAGCACTTCCATATCCCAAGCCGCAGCCGCTTTCGGAGGCGTCATCATGCATTCGAGAACCTTCGCCCTTGCCGCCTTCTTCCACTTCTTGAAGTTCTTAATCGGACTGTTTCCCCAAGCCATCGGATAGGTCAGTTCCTTCTTCAGCGTTTCTACATAGGTAGGAATCTCTCCCTGCCATTCATACTTCTCCCGCTTCTGAAACTTCGGCTTCGGAGAGGTTTTTGCAAACGGCACAGAGGTCTGTGCAAGCGCCACCGATGCCTGCAACAAAGCGATGATACTATATGTGATAATCCTTTTCATTCTCTTGTCTTGTTTTGTTAGAAATCTATCTTCCTGTTTATAAGATTAGTTATTGTTTGCAAAATTAAGAAATTATCCGCAAAAAGAGCCCAATAATCTCGATATTTTTGCGTACCTTTGCCTAAAACATTTATAAATAACAGATAAAACATCTATAAACAACAGATAAAACATCATCAAATAGAAGATAAAGCAATATGAAAATAGCAGTTTTTTGTTCAGCAAATAAGAATATCGACCCCGACTTCTTCACATTGACTGAAGAGATGGGAAAGTGGATGGCTGAGAACGGCCATGACCTGGTTTTCGGCGGCTGCAACTCCGGTCTGATGGATTGCATCGGCAAGGCAGTGAAGGCAAATGGCGGCAGAACCATCGGTGTGGTTCCTACGCTTGTAGAGCGAGGCGGCAGAACCTTCCCAGACCTCGACATCGAGATTCCGTGTGATAATCTCAGCGACCGCAAGGACCTGATGCTCGCCCAGAGCGACATCTTCGTAGCCCTTCCTGGCGGCGTCGGCACCCTGGATGAAATCTTCACCATCGCCGCCGCCCACACCATCGGCTACCATCACAAAATGGTGATTCTCTACAACATGAAAGGCTTCTGGAACTCCACCATCGCCCTATTGGATGACATGGCAGAGAAAAGCATGATTCGTGGCGATTGGCGAGATGTGATAGAAGTAGCGGATAACCTGGAAGAGTTAAAGGCGATAGTTGAAAATTCCCATTAATATGATTTTTCGGCAAACTTGCACATTTCTCATATCAAAAAGTGGCAAACTTGCACATTTTTGATATTAAGGAAGGAATAGAAACCTATAAACGAAATACTCAGAAACAAAAGAAAGAGCGGAAAAACAACTGTTAACTCTGTTAACCCCAGTTGTTCTTCCGCCCTTAAACTTTATTCTGCCAGCAGCTTCTCTGCCATAGCCTTACCCAGAGCCTCGCACTGCTCCTTTACCTCTGGAGTAATCGCCTGCTTCATATCTACAGGCTCGCCCACTGGCTCGTAGTGGAGCTTGGTTTCGTTCCACTCCTGAATCTTTGCTACTGCCTTGCTTGCCCAGCAATGAGAACCGTACCAACCGAGGAGGTGGTTCTTGACGTCCTTGTTGGCAAGCTCGGAGAGGAGAACCTCCATTTCGTGATAAAGACCGGCATTGTAGGTTGGAGCACCTACGATAAGGCCCCTGTAGCGGAAGATGTCGCGCAGGATGTAGCTGTGGTGAGTCTTCGAGATGTTGTACATTACGATGTTCTTCACGCCAGCCTTGCTTGCCGCACGGGCGATGATTTCAGCCATGCGCTCAGTATTGCCGTACATGGTGCCGTAGCAGATAACGAGGCCCGGCTCCGTCTCGTACTTCGACATCTTATCATACATGCCGATTACCTTCTCAATATGCTCGTGCCAAACCGGACCATGGGTTGAGCAGATGTAATCCAGCTCCACGCCAGCCAACTTCTTCAAGGCATTCTGAACAGGGATTCCATACTTACCCACAATGTTTGAGTAGTAGCGAACCATCTCCAGCCAGAAAGTCTCGCAGTTGATTTCCGTATCGATGATTCCGCCGTTCAGCGCACCGAAGCAACCGAACGCATCACCTGAGAAGAGCACCTTGTTCTTCGCATCGAGGGTTACCATGGTCTCTGGCCAGTGAACCATAGGGATGAGAACGAAGCTCAGCTCGTGGTTGCCCAGAGAGAGGGTTTCGCCATTCTTCACCTCTACCACGTCATCTGTTACGCCGTAGAAGCCTTCCAGCATTCCCAGCGTCTTCTTGTTGCCCACAATCTTGATGTTAGGGTAATATTTCTTGATGAGGGCGATAGACCCGCTGTGGTCAGGTTCCATGTGGTTGATGATAAGATAATCGATTTCTCGGTCGCCAATCACCTCGTGAATGTTCTCGAGGAACTGGGTGAAGAAATCAACCTCTACAGTATCTACCAGCGCTACCTTCTCATCGTCAATGATATAAGAGTTGTAGCTCACTCCGTTAGGCAAAGGCCAGAGGCCCTCAAAACGATGCTTATTGCGGTCGTTTACGCCTACGTAATAAATTTTGTTTGTAATTTCTGTCATATCTTTTATATTTTTATAATTCCTTCTTCTTTTCTTCTCCGAATTCCTTGGAAACATAATTGTAGATGTCCTTGCAGCATTCGGTGGAGAATTCTTGAGCCGAAACAAGGAGACTGTCCCATTGCGCCTCAGATAAGCCGCGGTCAATGTCCTCGCGGGTGATTCCATCCTTGATCAGTCCGAAAACGAAACCGGCATTGAAATTATCGCCGGCTCCGATAGTGCTCACCGGTTTCATCTTCTCCGAAGGATAACTCTTGGCAAAGCCGTTCTCGGCACGAACCTCTACAGGCTCAGCGCCCTGGGTGCAGATAAACTTCTTGCAGTAGAAACTGATTTCGGCATTATAAACCTTATCCGCCTCCGGTTTCTTGTAGAGGATTCCAAAGTCCTCGTGGCTTCCGCGTACGAAATCAGCCATCTCCAGGTTCTCTATCAGATTAGGCGTAATCTTCATGATTTCGTTCTGATGAGAAGCACGGAAGTTGATGTCGTAATAAAGAATGGCGCCGTGCTCCTTCGCATACTCCAGGAAGCCGGCAACCTGAGGACGGACCACAGGATTCAGAGCGAAGAACGAACCGAAGAGCACGATGTCGCCAGGATTGATTTCCGGTGTGGCAAACTCCAGCTGGTCGTGAGGATGATCCTTGTAGAAGATGTAGTCAGCATTGTTGTTCTCGTCGAGGAAAGCCAGCGAGAGCGGCGACTTGGATTCCGGGAAGATGCTCACATTGTCAGCATTCACCCCATTATCTCTCAAAAACTGAATCACATACTCTCCTATGCGGTCGTTGCCCGCCTCGCTGATAAACGAAGCATTTACGCCCGCACGGCCCAACGAGATGACTGCATTG
>ULMP01009157.1_pt1 | contig 14886 bp, 10 predicted proteins | sample 1951681 | NCBI WGS metagenome assembly ULMP01 (sample SAMEA4835553, study PRJEB28245) | human gut metagenome | biome: gut microbiome; material: fecal sample | place: Denmark | collected 2008 | reverse complement strand
ATGAGAAGAGGAGGTACAGTCCAATGGGACGATAAGTAAAATCCAAAACTTCATGGTAAGTGTGGTAGTGTCTGATAGTTTTCAGCGGGAAAAGCCTTTTCAAATGGATGAGAATAATTCTTAAAGTTATTAGTAGAGGATAACAGAGACGATGGAAGGCAATGGATATGTACAGACATTTTACAGATGAAGATACTGCGGAAAGATACCACGGAAGGTAATTTGAGGGTAGGATGTGCGGAAGAAGTTCATTCTATAAAAAGCGAGAGAGCATACTTCAGATTATTATTCAATATAGAGCATACATATCACTAATTTTCTAAACAGGTGGAAACATTTGTGAGCTGGAAGAATTAAATTACAAAAGAAAGGAATAAAAAATTGAATAACGAAACCGAGTAGAACGGTCACTGTATTTTTAAAGTTGAAAGTATGGTGACCGTTTCTTTTTAATTTTAAAGTAAAATAAATTGCACATTCTACGAATTAAGAGTAAAATTTTATAAATAGTGAAAAACGGGATGAAACAGGGAGAAAAAATGTTAAAAAAATTAACGCAACAGGCTACAGATCTGATATTACATTCCATCGCCTCCGGCGAAGTCATGGGTGCTAATTTTCTCATAACAAAAGGAAATGAAGAACTGGTCTATGCACAGGCTGGAATGGCGGACCGGGAAGCGGAAAAACCAATCGAACGGAATACGATTTTCCGGTTATATTCCATGACAAAACCGGTTACAGCAGTGGCGGCAATGATTCTGATGGAAAGAGGAATGCTTGATCTGTACGAGCCGGTAGCGGATATCCTTCCGGCATTTGCACACCAGAAAGTGGAGCGAGACGGAAAATTGTATACACCGGAGAGGCCGATACTGATGCATGATCTTTTGGCGATGACTTCCGGGCTGGTATATCCGGAGGAACAGACCATGGGTGGACGTGCAGTCACAAAAGTGTTTGAGGAAGCGTGTGCGCGTCTGGAAAGTGATCACCCGGTGAGCACACAGGAAATGGCAGAAAAAATTGCGGCATGTCCACTGGTATTTGCACCTGGGACAAGCTGGCAGTATGTCGGCAAACCAGCAGCAGGCAATGCAGCAGTGGATCGGACTGGAAGGGTATACCTATGCAAATTTTATGCGGAGATGTGTGGCACCTGAATTGCAGCAGGGAATCTGTGTAAAGGGAGAATATGGCTGGCTGGGCGCATATTTTGCAAATCTGCCGGAACAGGATATCACGATCCTTATGGGAGCACAGAAAAAAGATGCAGGCACGTTTTCGCTGACACGCCGGTTGCGAAACCTGTGTCTTTCAAACATTCTGTAAATTACAGGAGGGTAATACATTTGGAACAGAAAAACATGCTTCCGGGACTGACGCGGGAGGCCGAAGAACAAAAACTGCAGGAGATTATCGGGATTGCACAGCAAAATCTTGAACGCGCCAGAGCAGATATACGGAAAGTGAACGAGGATCTGGAAGACCTGCTGGACGTGTATGAGGCACAGGATAAGGAAGGCCTGGCGTTGTGGAATAATGCAACCGCGCGTCTGAAGGAAAATGAGTATGATCTGGTGCGTTATGAGAAAGCGCGCAGGAAACCGTATTTTGGACGAATTGATTTCAAAGATCCGAATGTAAAAGGGGACGAGTCTTACTATATCGGAAGAGTGGGAATTGCAAAAAATAACTTGGAACCGGTCGTATTGGACTGGAGAGCACCGATTGCATCGGTATATTATGAGAGTGGTCTGGGACCATGTCAGTATACCGTCAGTTCGGAGGGAACCTTTACGATTGACCTGAAACGGAAACGCACGTATGAGATTGAAAATGATCATCTGAAAGATTTTTTTGATTCCGATGTGGTGGCAAATGATGAACTTCTGACAAAGTATCTGGCGAAAAACAAGAAGGCGGTGCTCGGTGAGATCATTGCAACGATTCAGAAAGAACAGAATCTGATTATCCGGCGTTCTCCAAAGACCAATATCATTGTACAGGGTGTAGCCGGTTCGGGAAAGACAACCGTCGCCATGCACCGTATTTCCTATATTTTATACAATTACAGCGATGATTTCCGGCCGGAAGATTTCTATATTATAGGGAGCAACCGGATACTCTTGAATTACATTACGGGGGTATTGCCGGAACTGGATGTGTATGGCATCCGGCAGATGACGATGGAACAGCTGTTCATCCGTCTGTTGTATGAGGATTGGGATGAACGGAAATATCGTTTTCACCTCCTGGAAAAAGATGATGAAAAGAATGCGCAGAAAGGAAACCGTGAGTGGTTTCATGATCTGGAATTATATTGTGCAGCTTATGAACAGAGGGAAATTTCACACGAGGAAGTTTATCTGGAAAACACAAAGACACTTCTGGTCGGGCATGTGCTGATCAATACTTATCTGCGGGAACATCCGGATCTTTCCATGCAGAGCAAAATTCTTATGCTCAACGAGGTTTTATATTCCAAATACGAAAACGAAGTTCTGGGAAAACAAATATCCTATCCGGCAAAAGTAAAAAAGGCACTGGATAAGAAATATGCTTCTTTTTTTGGAGATGGAAAATGGAAGACATCTATTTACGATTTTTACCGGGAATTCTTACAGGTGCAGGCAGTTGCCGGGAAAGAAGTAGATATACCAGAAACTTCTTTTGATGTATACGATCTTGCAGCACTTGCCTATATTTACAAGCGGATCAAGGAAACTGATCCGGTGCGGGAGGCCAGTCATGTGGTCATCGATGAGGCACAGGATTTTGGAATGATGGCATATTGCTGTCTGCACTATTGTCTGCGGGGATGCACATACACGATCATGGGGGATACCTCCCAGAACATACATTTCCGGTATGGGCTAAATGACTGGGAGGAATTGCGGAAACTGGTGCTGACCGGCACGTATGATGCGTTTGGGCTGTTGCGGAAAAGTTACCGGAATACGGTGGAAATTTCCAAATTTGCAAATGATATTTTGCGGCATGGAGATTTTGCTGTGTATCCGGTGGAGCCGATTATCCGGCATGGAGCAGCCGTGCGGGTGGAGAAACAGCCGGATGCAACAGCGCTTTTAGAAGAGACGGTACACACGATCCGGAAGTGGCAGCAAGATGGATATGAAACGATTGCGGTGATCTGTCGTGAGGAAAAAGAGGCAGCAGAGCTGGCGGAACAGTTGAAATCTTATATGGAGATTGTGGACTGTAACCCGGGGACTACGGAATTTGGAGACGGTGTTATGGTGCTTTCGGTTGCCTACACGAAAGGACTGGAGTTTGATGCGGTTCTTTTGTATGATCCGACGCAGAAAAAATATCCGGCAGATAACGGACATGTGAAACTTTTGTATGTTGCGGCAACCCGCGCGCTGCATGAGCTTGTGGTGTTGTATCACGGAAATCTGAGCAGAATTCTGACAGATCCGGTTTCAAAAGAGAAAAAGCAGAAAGTGTTTGCAGCAGAAACACTGACCAAGGCAAAGGAATATGAAAAGAAAACCTTTACGCAAAAAGAAATAGAGCAGCAGCGACGGACGGAGGCAGATAAGGAACGCAATGCGCGAAGTTATATCGGTCCGGAACGGATCGAGGTGTCTGCACCGAAGGAAGAGGAACCTGACATCCATCCGGTTTCAGAGAAGTCAGTACCCAAGAAAGAGAAACCTGTCATCCATCCGGTTTCAGAGAAGTCTGTACCCGAGAAAGAGAAATCTGACATCCATCCGGTTTCAAAGGTGTCGAAGGCCCCAGAGATTGCGCAGATCAATCCGTCTCCTTATGCATTTGGGGATCTGCCGGATAACCGGTTGCTACCGGTACGTGGACATTCCCGCATGAATTATACGGTGAAATGGGCCAAAAAAACGAAAAAGCATATAGACATTGCAAGTATGGCAGGAATTCTTCGGCTGACACCGATGACACCCGAGGTGATAAGGGTAAGTTTCGTCAAAGGTGTGACGACAGAAATCAAGGATACCTACTGGAAACCGGAGGCAACGGATGTTTTTTCGTGGAGTGTCAGAGAGTCAAAGACGGCATTAAAAGTTTCCACGGAAAAAGTCAGTGCTGTGATTGATAAAAAAACAGGTGCCATACAATTTGAAACAGCAGATGGGACGGTACTGTTAAAGGAACGCTCCGTGGAACCGCGCCTGATTATGGATCAGCAGACCTGGGAATTTTTTGAATGGGATTCTTCGGAAAAGATTAATGCAAAGGGAATTCTTTCTACGGATCTGCTCGTGCTGCGTGCAAAGGCAAAGTATATTTCTTTTGGAGGAAAGCCTATGCGGATGCCTCTTGTTTTATCCGGGAAGGGGTATGGGCTTGGGATAGCGGCTAAAGAAACCGTTTTGCTCTGTAATATCAAAACCTATGGGCCTTACATCAGTACACTGGGCGAGGATCAGATCGACTATTATTTTATTTACGGGGAGACGAATGAAGAAACAATTTCCATGTACAAAAAACTAACTTTATAGACTTGTTCTTTTCCATATTTTCTTATTGAAAAACTTTCTCTTTTAGTAATTTACGTGTATAATTAAGAAAAATTATCAATAACACAAAAGAAAGAATGCAAAGGATAAGACAATATGACATTAAAAGAATTGGAAATCGGGAAAAGTGCAGTCATTAAAACCGTAGGCGGTGAGGGTGCGTTACGCCAGCATTTCCTGGATATGGGAGTGATTCCGGGAGCGGAAGTGACGGTGATTAAGTTTGCTCCAATGGGCGACCCGATGGAACTGCAGATCCATGGGTATGAGCTGACTCTTCGGCTGGCAGATGCAGATCAGATTACAATTGAGCAGATTTCTTCCCGTACCAGAAAGCATGAAGGAGCCAGAAACATTAATCAGTCGGTTCATCCGGGACTGGGCGAAGAAGGAAAGTATCATGTAAAAGGGGATGGAAACCCTTTGCCGGAAAAGACGAGGCTTACATATGCGCTGGTGGGAAATCAGAATTGTGGAAAGACGACGCTGTTTAACCAGCTGACCGGTTCAAACCAGCATATCGGAAACTTTCCGGGGGTTACGGTTGACCGCAAGGATGGACCGATCAAAGGATACCCAGACACTCTGGTGACAGATCTGCCGGGAATCTATTCGATGTCCCCTTACAGCAGTGAGGAGATTGTTTCAAGAAATTTTGTGCTGGAGGATAAACCAAAGGCGATCATCAATATTATTGATGCAACCAATATCGAGCGGAATCTGTATCTGACGATGCAGCTGCTGGAAATGGATATCCCGATGGTTGTGGCACTCAATATGATGGATGAGATGACCGGAAATTCAGGATCGGTGGATGTAAACGGGATGGAAGCGATGCTGGGTGTGCCGGTGGTCCCGATTTCTGCTGCAAAAAATGAGGGAGTGGATGAACTGGTAAGGCATGCACTGCATATCGCAAAATATCAGGAGCGGCCGGGACGACAGGATTTCTGTAGTGAAAATGAGTTTGGTGGAGCCGTGCACCGCTGTATTCATGCAGTCAGCCATCTGATCGAGGATCACGCAGAGCATGCGGGAATTCCTCTGCGTTTTGCAGCTTCTAAGATCATTGAAGGGGATCATCTGATTCTGCAGAAACTGGAACTGGACGAGAATGAGCACGAAGCAATTGAACATCTGATTGTACAGATGGAAAAAGAGCGTGGGCTCGATCGCAGTGCGGCGATTGCGGATATGCGTTTTAATTTCATCGAAAAGGTGTGCGAGAAAACGGTAGTAAAGCCGAAGGCAAGCCGGGAGCGCATCCGCAGTGAGAAAATTGATCGGATTCTGACCGGAAAATATACAGCAATTCCATGTTTTATCGGTATTATGCTGTTGGTGTTCTTCCTTACGTTCCATGTGATCGGCGCTTTTTTACAGAACCTGCTTGCCATGGGGATTGACGCACTGTCTAATGTGACAGACCGTGCGCTGACGGCAGCGGGAGTCAATGAAGTGCTTCACGGACTGATCATTGACGGTATTTTTGCCGGAGTCGGAAGTGTACTGAGTTTCCTGCCAATTATCGTAACATTATTTTTCTTTCTGTCATTGATGGAAGACAGTGGTTACATTGCGCGAGTTGCATTTTTTATGGATAAACTTCTGCGAAAAATCGGACTTTCCGGACGAAGCATTGTACCGATGCTCATCGGATTTGGATGTACAGTTCCGGCGGTGATGTCGACCCGCACGCTGCCGAGTGAGAGAGACCGGAAGATGACGATTTTGCTGACTCCGTTTATGAGCTGTTCGGCAAAACTGCCGATTTATGCATTTTTTACCAGCGCATTTTTCCCGGAGTATGGAGCACTCGTGATGTGTGCTTTGTATCTGACCGGAATTGTGATTGGGATCCTGGTTGCGTTGTTGTATCGGAAAACACTGTTCCGTGGAGATGCGGTTCCGTTTGTCATGGAGCTGCCAAATTATCGTCTGCCGGGGCTGAAAAATGTTATGCAGCTTTTGTGGGAGAAAGCAAAAGATTTCCTGCAGAAAGCATTTACCGTTATTTTTGTAGCAACGATCTGTATCTGGTTCTTACAGAAATTTGATTTGCATTTTAATCTGGTGGCGGATTCTAAAGACAGTATTCTTGCGATGATTTCAAACTGCCTGGTTCCAATTTTTGCACCGCTTGGACTGGGAGACTGGAGGATCTGTACTTCATTGATCAGCGGCGTTATGGCAAAGGAGAGCGTGATCTCAACTCTGGAAATTTTATTTGGAGGAGCAGTAAAGGATGCATTGACACCGGTAGCGGCAGCTTCACTTCTGGTATTTAGTCTGTTGTACACGCCGTGTATTGCAGCAATTGCTTCCATTCGCCGGGAACTTGGACGAAAATGGGCAGTTGGCATGGTGATCTGGCAGTGTATGATCGCCTGGGTGGCAGCATTTGCGGTAAGGTGGCTGATGGTTTTATTTATGAGATAATGAAAATAGAGCAGAAAGTACTTGAAGGAATCGGAAAGATAGAATAAAATAATAACAAAAAAGGATTATTTATTTATGCTCAGACAAATGTGGAAAAAGAGGGTTTGTTTTGTTCTGGCTGTGATTCTGGCAGTAATTGCTGTGACACCAATGGAAATGGAGCACACAGATGCAGCAATGGTACATTCGGTAACAGCATTGATGACGGGAAATCTGGTAAACAAGTCCAATGCGGACAAGCTGACTTACAGACAGCTGGAGACAAGCGCCTATGAGAGAAAACTGATTTCAAAAAGTGTGTATAATTACACGATGCAGCAGGTCCCGGCATTGTATGAGGGCAGGAACGTCATTAATGTGTCCGGTATGACCGGAAAAGCAAATACCAGTTATGTGGATGATGATGGTGTTGGTGAAAATGTCTCGTTTGTAAAATTTCAATGTAGAAAGAGCGGTAAATACCAGTTTACGGAAAGTGATTTTAAGGGAAAATCCAAGAATGAAGTGATCTATAATGATAACAATTATCTCATGTTTCTGCCAAAAGAGTTAAAAAGCGGGTATGAGATTTATGACCCATGGAACAGTACCTACTATCAGTTTCTTTCCAGAACTTTTGCAAGTGGTTATGGCAAAGTATGGTATGATGTCAACGCATCGAAAAAACTTACGAGAAGTGCGAAGCGTGCAATAAAAAATTCGGCAGGGTATACAAGCGCTATCCAGAGGGAACTGCAGAAGAAAAAAGACAGTATTTCCAGATACAGTATGGAATCTGAAAAAAATACGTATCGCTTAAAGAAAGGAAATACATATCTGCTTGTAATTTTTACGCCGGATTCCTTCCGCTTCCGGAAAAAAATAACAAACGGAAACAATTATTATAAGGAACAGTATCTTTCCGATATTCCATGGTCGTTCGATCTGAAAATTACTTATATGGATGAAAAAGCAGATTAGCAAAATTACCCTATTGTATTAGAAATCAGAACGTGGTACAATGCATAAGAATAGAAAAAGCATTGACGGAACAAGTAGTGAAATTGAAACATACAGAGAGAACGGTAGATGGTGTGAGCCGTTTATGGAAAGATTTCATGAAGACCACTCCTGAGCTGTGCGCGAAAGAAGCGTCACCGTGTAGCTGCGTTATAAGCCAAAGAGTAAAAGAATTAAGGTGGAACCGTGTATAAAGCACCCTTAGATATGTCATGCATATCCGGGGTGCTTTTTTATTTCCATACCAAAAGAAGGAGAGTTAACGTAAAATGGTAAACTTTAAGGAAAATGAAGAATTAAAAACACTGAATCATTCCTGTGCACATCTGATGGCACAGGCAATCAAGCATCTGTACCCACAGGCAAAATTCTGGGTTGGACCGGTTGTTGCAGAGGGATTTTACTATGATGTAGATCTTGGGGAAGATGTAATCCGTGATGAGGATATCGAAAAGATCGAAAAAGAGATGAAAAAGATTGCAAAATCCGGAAAGAAAATCATGCGACGTGAAGTTTCTAAGGCAGAGGCTATGGAAATGTTCCAGAATGATGAGTATAAACTGGATCTGATCTCCGATCTGGAAGATGGAAATATTACCGTATATGATCAGGGCGATTTTACGGATCTGTGCCGTGGACCGCACGTAGACAATGTAAAACTTTGCAGAAACTTCAAGCTGATCCGTCACTCTGGTGCATACTGGAAAGGTGACAGCAAAAACAAAGTGCTGCAGAGAATTTATGGTGTATGTTTCCCGACCGCAGAGGAGCTGGAGGCACACCTTAAGCTTTTAGAGGAAGCAAAGGAAAGAGATCACAGAAAAATCGGAAAGGACATGAACCTGTTTATGGTTGATGATCTGGTTGGCCGTGGACTTCCGATGTTCCTTCCGAAGGGATATGTGATCTGGCAGGAGCTGGAGAATTATATCAAGAACAAGGAAAGAAAGCTGGGCTATCTGCATGTTATGACTCCTTGTGTCGGTACCGTAAATCTGTACAAGACATCCGGTCACTGGGATCACTACAAAGAAAACATGTTCCCACCAATGGAGATGGAGGGAGAGTCTTTCGTTCTTCGTCCGATGAACTGCCCGCATCATATGATGATCTATGCAAACAGAATGCATTCCTATAAGGATCTGCCGATCCGTATCGGTGAGATCGCACATGATTTCCGTTACGAATCCAGCGGAACGTTAAAGGGTATCGAGCGAGGCAGACATTTTTGTCAGAACGATGCGCATCTGTTTGTAACACCGGAGCAGATTGAGGATGAGTTTACCAAGGTTGTAGACTTGATTTTTAGTACCTACAAGGATTTCGGAATTACCAATTACCGTTGTGTACTGTCTCTGCGTGATCCGGCAAACAAAGAAAAGTATCATGATGATGATGCTATGTGGAACAAGGCAGAGGATGCACTCCGCACGGTATTGAATGATCTGAAAATTGATTATACAGAGGAAATTGGAGAGGCTGCTTTCTATGGACCAAAGCTGGATGTAAACGTACAGCCTGCAGTCGGCAATGAGATCACACTTTCTACCTGCCAGCTTGATTTCTGTCTCCCGGCAAAATTCAATCTGTCTTATGTAGACCGTGATGGTGAGAAGAAGACACCGGTTGTTCTGCATCGTGCAATCCTTGGTTCCCTCGATCGTTTCATGGCATATATTCTTGAGGAGACCAAGGGAAATCTGCCGACATGGCTGGCTCCGGTTCAGGTTCGTGTGATGCCGGTTAAGACAGACAACGAGGAACTGACTGCTTATGCAAAGGAAATCTGCGATGCATTAGAGGCAAAGGATGTCCGTGTAGAACTCGATGACAGATCCGAGAAGCTTGGCTATCGTATGCGTGAAGGACAGGTGCAGAAGGTGCCGTATCTTCTGGTTGTCGGCTTCAATGAGAAAGAAGACAGAACCGTATCCTTCCGTCTGCATGGAGAAAAAGATACCACAGTTCTTCCACTGGATGAGTTTGTGGAGAAGCTTGAGAATGAGATCAAAAATAAGCTGAGAACTCATATCGGGGCTGAAAAATAAATAAAAGCCGATTTGAAACAGTAAAAAATGCGCGCAGCAAAAAGTGGTGCCCCCCTTTTGCTGCGCGCTTTTTTGCAGGAAAATATATTTTTACTTTCATGTTAGAAAGTCGTTGTATTCTGTTCAGAAACTTCCAACTTCCGGATCAACTGGAATTCATGTATAACCATTGCCAGTCCAACTGCAAAAGATAACACATCCGCAACCGGACTCGCATAAAGAATTCCCTTAATTCCCCAGAAACGCGGGAAAAGCAAAAGCAGAGGAAGCAGGAATAAAATCTGTCTTGTCAGAGAAAGAAACGTTCCCTTATATGCTTTTCCGATCGAACTGAAAAACGTCGAGGAAATCGGCTGCATAAAATTAAGCCATGTAAACAGCAGGAAAATCCGGAAATAGTTTACACCGAAATCAAAATATTCTTTGCTTCCGCTGCCAAACAGACCGAGGATCTGTCGCGGAAAAATCTGAAACAGCAGAAAGGATACAATGGATACAATGGCACCGACCGTAATCGCCAGACGATACGATTCCTTTACCCGGTTGTACTGTTTTGCACCGTAGTTAAAACTCTGGATCGGCTGGCTGCCCTGTGACAGGCCGATAATCACGGAAAAGTAAAGCTGGTTGACTTTCATGACAATTCCGGAACAGGCAATCGGAATTGACTCTCCGTAAACGGACTGTGCACCGTAATGTTTTAGCAGGTTGTTCATCGTAATCTGCACGATCATCATGGCAACCTGGTTGATGGCAGAAGCCATGCCAAGTGAGCAGATCTGTGCCAGATGGGAAGCATTCGGCCGGAAATGCTTGGAGTGCAGGGTTACTGTGCGGTAGTGTGACAGATAGCAGACCGCAATAATCGCAGAGATGACCTGACCGATCACGGTTGCCGCTGCAGCACCGTACATGCCCCAGTGGAATCCCAGAACAAACACGGCATCCAATACAATGTTGATGACGGCGCCGGAAATGTTTACAAACATCGCCATCTTTGGGCTGCCGTCTGCACGGATTAAGTGTCCGCTTCCGATCGTAAGAATTAAAAAAGGAAAACCGATCGCCGTCACACGGACGTATTGCCGGGCAAGCGGGAGAACATCTGCAGGGGAACCAAATCCGACCAGCAGAGGATTCAAAAATAATTCGGTTATGGCAAAAAGAAGGATGCCAACGGTAAGAAGCATTGTGATGGCGTTTCCGACAAAATAGGGAGCTTTTTCTTTTTTGCCGGCACCCATGTGAAGGTTGAAGCTTGCCGCACCGCCGATTCCAAACAGAAGTCCAAGTCCTGTGCACATCATGGCAAGTGGGAATGCAATGTTGGTAGCGGCATTGCCGAGTGTGCCGACCGCATTTCCGATAAAAAGCTGGTCTGCAATGTTGTATACCGCACTGACAAGCATGGCGATAATGCTCGGTACGGAAAAGCGCAGAATCAGCGAAGAAATTTTGTCCACGGCAAGTGGATTTTGTTGTTCTGAAGTCATATGTTTCGCCCTTTCTTATGTTAATATCTGTATTTGCTTTTATATGGCAAACTTATATTATTATAGCTTTTTTCCTGTTTTTTTTCAATGAAGCCGGGCAGCAGAAAAATAAAATGGAAATTTTTGTATTTCTGAAACTTTTATGTGTGATGAATGGTCTAATAGATAGAAACAAAAAAGGAGGAAAATAAAATGAGTAAACTGAGTAGTGTATTAAAAAAGACAGGTATTGCAGTAGCTGCTGCGGCAATGCTGGTGACAATGGGAGCAGGAACGGTGGTTACACAGGCAAAAACAAGTCTGCCGGTTTATAAAGTATCGCTGGCAAAGAAGTATACCAACAACCAGAAGGGCAAACAGATGGAAGCCAGTGTAAAGATTCCGAAAGTGAAAATTACAGGTACAGACGGAAAAGTTATGAAAAGCGAAAGTGAAAAACTGAATGCTGCAATATCCAGTTATCAGAATAAATTTATCAAAGATTATAAAAAAGATGTGGCAGCCATAAAGAAGGGAGAGAAGGGAAATGAGAGCCTTACTTCCGGATATAAGGTTGTAACCGACAACGACAAGCTGTTTTGCCTGCGGATTGATACGGTAATTGCTATGGGCGGCTCCCAGAGTTATGCAAAGATTTTCAGTGTGGATAAAAAATCCGGAAAACAAATCACTCTGAAAAATCTGTTCAAAAAAGGAAGCGGCTATATTGACCGGATTTCCGACAATATCAAAGAACAGATGCGGGCACAGATGAAAGAGAATGCAGATGTTACCTATTTTGTGGACGATGAAAACAATAAGTTCAATTTCAAGTCCATCAGCAATAAGACGAATTTCTATGTCAATGAGAAGGGAAAACTTACTCTTGTATTTGATAAGTATGAAGTAGCACCGGGATATATGGGAATGGTCGAATTTTCCATTCCGACAGGTGAGATTGTAGATATGGTTACAAACGGATATCTGAAATAAAAGGCATATAGAAAAAATGGCTCCGTGGGCAAATTCCACAGAGTCATTTTTTCTATTTGGTGCAAAGGAAGAGGATGCAATTTCTGATTTTTATGGTATACTGTCTGTAGAAAATAAAATGACGTGAGAGTATACCTATGAAAAACACGACAGGCCATAGGCTTAAATATGTTGGAATATGCAGGTGTAGGGGATTGAAGCATGCAGTTCGTGTTGACTAATTTGTATAACAGCTGATAAAATGATTGGGAAAATTACGGCATCTGATTCATTCATCTGCAGAGCATTTGGTGAAAAAGATACGACGGTAATTGTGTTGAACAATTTTAATATAAATGAATAAAAACTCTGACGGCAAGGATGATCCGAGCAGGAATAGTTAAGAAATAAGGATTTACAGAACCATCTTTCTGACAGATTGCCCGAAAGATGGTTTTTTGCGTTGAAAATAACAGGAGGATAGCATGTTAAAGGTAGCAGTATACGGAAAGGGCGGTATTGGAAAATCCACAGTGACTTCCAATCTTGCAGCAGCTTTTGCAAATATGGGAAAACGTGTCATTCAGATCGGATGCGATCCGAAAGCGGATTCCACCATTAATTTACTTGGTGGTGAGCCACTTCGTCCGGTAATGAATTATATGAGGGAAGAGGACGAGGAGCCGGATGAGCTGGCGCAGATTTCAAAGGAAGGCTATGGAGGAATCCTCTGCATTGAGACGGGCGGACCGACACCGGGACTTGGCTGTGCGGGGCGTGGAATTATTGCGACTTTTCAGCTTCTTGAAGATATGGAACTATTCGAACATTATAAACCCGATGTGGTTTTGTATGATGTATTAGGTGATGTTGTGTGCGGTGGATTTGCAGCACCGATTCGTGAGGGATATGCGGATAAGGTTCTGATCGTTACATCCGGTGAAAAAATGGCACTGTATGCTGCCAACAATATTTCCAGTGCAGTCAGAAATTTTGAGGATCGCAGTTATGCCCGGGTATTTGGCATCGTGTTAAATCACAGAAATGTGGAAAATGAGAAAGAAAAAGTACAGGCATTTTCAGAAAAGATCGGGGTGCCGATTGTGGGAGAAGTGCCGCGAAGTAATGAAATTATTCACTGGGAAGAGCAGGGAAAGACTGTGATTGAAGGAGATCCGGCCTCTGAAATCAGCAGATGTTTCTTTGATCTTGCCACATTGTTATGGAAAGAAGAGGAAAACGCATGAGACAGGAAGCATATTTTTGTACGGTAAAAGAGCTGAATGAGCTTGGAAAAAATAACATTCCCAGACAGCTTATTTCCCATACACATCTGATCTACAGTTCCCCTGCAACGCTGGCATTCAATTCTCCGGGAGCAGAAGGATTTGGTGTCAAACGTGCAGGTCTGGCGGTTCCGGATTCTGTTATGTTGATCGTGTCTCCGGGATGCTGTGGCCGCAATACCTCGGTGCTTAGTTCGATGCGGGCCTATCAGGACCGTTTTTATTATCTGTTGATGGATGAGACGGATATTGTGACCGGAAGGCACCTGAAAAAGATCCCTAAGGCAGTAGCGGAAATATGCGAAGGACTTAAGAAAAAGCCGTCTGTTGTGATGATATGTATTACCTGTGTGGATGCGCTGCTTGGCACGGATATGGAGCGTGTCTGTCACAAGGCAGAGGAATATGCAGGGGTTCCGGTAAGGCCATGTTATATGTATGCACTGACCAGAGAGGGCAGAAAACCACCGATGGTGCATGTGCGGCAGTCCGTTTATTCGTTGCTGGAACCGAAAAAGAAAAAAGGAAACGTGGTGAATTTACTGGGATATTTTTCACCGCTTACGGATGACTGTGAGCTGTATGATCTGCTTCATGGGGCAGGAGTAAAAACAATCCATGAGATTTCCAGGTGCAAGGATTATGCACAGTATCAGACCATGTCGGAAGCAAATTTTAATCTGGTACTGCATCCGGAAGCGCGCTTTGCGGCAGAGGATTTTCATGACCGGCTGAAAATTCCATATATCGAGCTGCGCAGATTATATCAGATCGATAAAATTGCCAGTCAGTATCGTGCTTTTGCCGCTGCACTGGGTGTGGAATTTGAGGATGAAATACCGCGTAAGGCAGCAGAGGAGGCGGTAGAAAAATTCCGGAAAATACATCCGGATGCAGTATTTGCCGTCGGAGAATGGATGAACGGAGATCCGTTCGAACTGGCACTTGCATTGGTACACTATGGATTTCGTGTGTCGGAGATTTATGGAACATTATCCGGTGAAAACTTTGTCTATGTAAAACAACTGGCAAAAATCAGTCCGGATACGAAAGTTTTTTCCAATCTGGAACCGACCATGCTGTATTATGACAAAAGTCAGTCCGGCGTCAATATGACCATAGGAAAAGATGCCGGCTATTATCATAAAGA
>ULMP01006085.1_pt1 | contig 14984 bp, 6 predicted proteins | sample 1951681 | NCBI WGS metagenome assembly ULMP01 (sample SAMEA4835553, study PRJEB28245) | human gut metagenome | biome: gut microbiome; material: fecal sample | place: Denmark | collected 2008 | reverse complement strand
GCGGTGAAGAAGCCGCTGAAGCAGAAATGTATGCCGGCGAATATGCAGTCCCACACGTAACCTTTTAGGTACTGGCCTCCAAGGGTGATGACACTGCTGTCGCTCGTGAATATTCTTACGGCATATTCAGGGATGAATTGGAGAATCACTGAGGCCACGGTGCCGAATCCCACCGCGATCGCTATTGAATATTTCATTGTCTTTCTGGCCCTTTCAGGCTTTTTCGCCCCGATGTTCTGCGCCGCCATCGCCGAGACGGTCGCCAGCATCGCTGAAGGGACGATGAATAGCAGTCCGATGAATTTTTCCACTATTCCGACCGCCGCCGCATCGTTCAATCCCCTGCCGTTCGCGATCACCGTGATGGCGATGAACGCGATTTGGATGAAGCCGTCCTGGAGCGAGATTGGCACGCCGGTTTTGAGGATGCCAGCCATCGTGCGCCGTTCAGGCCTTAGGTCTTGGCGTGTTATGCTCATCAGGGACTTCTTTTTGATCATTATCGCCGCGACGATGACGCTGACAGCCTGTGACAAGGTCGTGCCGAGTGCCGCGCCCGTCGCTCCCATTTTGAAATGACCTATGAATATGTAGTCGAGCGCGATGTTTACCACGCAAGCCACAATCACGAAATACATCGGACTTTTCGAGTCGCCGAGACCTCTGAATATGGATGCGATGATGTTGTAGGCTATGATGAACGGGATGCCGATGAAGCATATTCTTAGATAGTCTATTGTGCCTTTGACAGCTTCTTGCGGAGTGTCTATTAGGTTGACAATGCCTTTGTTAGCTGCTAATAGTATGGCTGTTGTGATGATTGCGACGATGGTGAACAGCGTGAATGTGTTGCCGATGGTTCTTGCCGCGTTTTCCCTGTCGCCCGCGCCGATCGCCCTTGCTATCCGTACCGTCGTGCCCATCGCAAGGCCGATGATGACGACGGTGAACATATGCATTATCTGCGCGCCGTTGGACACCGCCGTCGTGCCGGCGACATCGCTGTATTGCCCTATGACGAACAAATCCGCCAATCCGTAGAGGATCTGCAGGAAATATGACATCATATATGGCAGCGAAAACTTCCGGATGTTGCCGAGAATGCTGCCTTGTGTGAGGTCATTCTGAGCCATAGAGTAGATTTTGCGGTGCAAAGATAGCGAGTTTGGTGTGAGTTTTCACGAGTTTGTCGGTTATTCCTTGAATATGTTGGGGAATGTTGATAAATTTGTCTTTTGTTGTCGCTTCGGTGGAGGGCTTTGGGGTCCATTGTTAAGTAAGTTGGGAGATTGGTCCCTGAGCCCGTCGAAGGGACGTAAAAGAACAGATATGCTCAACATAGAAGACACGATCTGCGCCCCCGCCACCGTCCCCGGAACCGGTGCCATAGCCATCATCAGGATGAGTGGAAGAGATTCCTTCTCCATAGCTGATAAAGTGATAAGATGCAAGGGTGGTAATATTTCAGACACTGAAGGTTACAGGCTTAAATATGGAGTCGCGCTTGAAGCCGATGGAACCGATCTGGACACCGTCTTGGTAAGCGTGTTCCGTGCCCCGCATTCCTACACCGGAGAGGACTCCGTTGAGATATCCAGCCACTCCTCAAAGTACATTGTGGAAAGGCTCCTGCAACGCTTGGTCGATTGTGGTGCCCGCGTCGCCGGTCCTGGAGAATTTACCCAAAGGGCTTTTGTAAATGGCAAGATGGATCTTGCTCAGGCCGAAGCCGTTGCCGATGTGATTTCCGCGCAGAGCGAAGCAGCGCACAAAGTAGCATTCAGTCAGTTGAAAGGCGGCTTCTCCAAAGAGTTGAAAACCCTCAGGGAGGAGCTTCTGAAAATGACTTCCCTGCTTGAATTAGAGTTGGATTTCAGCGAGGAGGATGTTGAGTTCGCCAGCAGATCCGAACTGTCCTCCCTGCTTGATGGAACACTTGCACATATTCATTCGCTGACCGATTCCTTCCGCTACGGCAACGCACTTCGCAATGGAGTCCCGGTCGCCATAGTCGGTGCCGTCAACGCCGGCAAGAGTACCCTCCTGAACGCTCTCCTTCGTGACGACCGTGCCATCGTCTCCGACATCGCCGGCACCACCCGTGACACCATCGAGGAGACAATGACCATCGATGGCACATTGTTCCGTTTTATCGACACCGCCGGTCTCCGCGAAACCTCAGATGAGGTCGAAAAGATCGGCATTTCCCGCTCGTATAAGAAGATGAACGAGGCCTCGATCGTCCTTGCCCTGCTTGATGTCACCGCCTCCGAAGAAGAAAACGAGTATTCGATTTCTGACATAGTCTCAAATCTGGATGTAAAGTCACAAAAGTTGATCGTTCTGCTGAATAAAGTGGATGTTTTGGGTAATAACATTAATGTTAGCCTAATCAACAATTCTGTTTCTAATCCTAATGAAAAAGTAGTTAAGTTATATATTTCCGCCAAGACTGGTTTCGGTCTTGATGAATTGCGCAAACTGTTGTCCGACTCCCAAAAGTCCGCAACTTTGGATTCTGACCAGACAATCGTCACCAACCTAAGGCACTACCAAGCCCTGATGAAAGCGTCCGAATCCCTCGAAAACGTCAAACGTTCCCTCGCCGCCGGCCAGACTCCCGACCTCCTCTCCGAAGACCTCCGCCAAGCCCTCCACCACCTCGGCACCATCCTCGGCGAAGTCACCACGGACGAGGTGCTGGGGAATATTTTCGAGCATTTTTGCATCGGGAAATGACAACCATTAATCCCCATAATTATCCGCAAGAAAACACCTAATAATTCACTTATAGTGCAAACTACAATGCAAACTATATTTTTTTATCGTTTTTACGGGTTCTATGTGCCGTTCCAAGAATTTTTGTTAACTTTGTTATTTATGGCTTTATACGGAAGCCAATAACCGGGACATTGTACTGATGCAGGAGAATTTCAACACTCAAAGTATGGAGATCCGCGAAAATATTTCGTTGGATTCTCTCATTAGAGCCTATAACCAGCTTCTCTCTAGCGTTAGAGTCCGCACATATAATGTTCTGACGGCTTGGCAGCAATCTTTCCCCGATTACAAGCAGTTTTTCGAGCATTTTTTCGCCTCTCCCCATCTGGAAATAATGAAGCTCCGCAATTGCGGACGCCTCACCTTCAAAGAGATTATTGCGCTTCGGGAGCAACTTGCCGACCAGTTAAGCATTCCTGTACCCATTGGAGACAGTACGGAACCCGGCCCAGAGCCGGAAGAGAAAAAAGAAAAGATTTCCATGCCCGCCAACATCGATGAAATACTCCCGCTGTTCCTCTCTACCATCAACGGCCTTTCCACACGTTCTGCAAACCGTGTTCACTGGTTGTTGAAAGAATGCAACAATTCCCTTACAGCTTTCTACGAGCGCATCAGCGATCCGGATTGCATCAAAGACATCCCGACCGTAGGCCGCAAGTCCATCCCCGAACTGCAAGACTTTTTTGCCCGATCGATTTTGTTCCTACGACAGTTTCCTGACGAAGAATCTGTGTCCGCCCATGTAAAGCATCACCTGATTGCCTCCCCTGCAATGCTTGGCCTTCCCGACGACGCCCTTGATTCCTTGCGCGAGAAAGAGGATACCCTGGGGTACTTCCCGGTGTTTGCCGCCCTCCAGCTCTATTTTGAAAATCGACCGGAGGAAGAAAAGGCTCTCATCGACGGCTGCCTGCTCATCCATCAAGACCAGGAATTGCCGGAACGTGAGGAGGTGGCCGCTTCCTTGAAACTCACTCCCGAGAGAGTCCGTCAGAAGCGTAACAAACTCATAGAAACACTCCCGGACTATTTCAAGACATACTATAACTTGGGTTTCATCACCGAGAATCCCTATCGTTACCAGATGAACCACGTCGAGGATGATGTCAACGTTGCAGAAGGCACCGACTTCAACCTCAACTTCGTTTCCTGGGTTCTCGGCAGCATCTTTGATGGTCTCACGCTGATTGGCGATCCGGTTAAAAGCATCGGCGGCTACTTTGATACCGACCAATATCTCTGCCTCGTCCCCACCGCCCTTACCGGCCTTTTCGACTTTGACGGCTTCATTCAGGATCTGGAGGAACGAATGGCGGAAAAACGTATGGGCGAAGAAAAGGTCAACCTCAAAAGCCTTATCAACGCACATCTCAAGGTTCAATACTGCGAAGATAAATTGCCGGACATCGAGACCACCTGCCGCACCATCCTCTACCTCCATTTCACCGTTGAGGTGGATTTAGGCTATGTGATTTTCCCTTCCAACTGTTACAAGACCAACACATTCATCGTCGAGGGCATTCTTCGCGAAGCAGGACGGCCGATGGCTTTCGATGAGATTAAAGAAGAATACCAGTACCAGTACCCCGAACGTGACACTACCGAAAGCAGTCTGCGGGGCGCAATCACAGCGAACAGGAACATTGTTCCGATAGGCCGCTCCAGCACATACGCCCTCAAAGAGTGGCATCACTCAGAGATGCGCGGCGGCACCATCCGCGAGTTTGTCAGCGAATACCTGGACGCACTCGAAGATCCGGTTGCTCCCGCTGAGGACGTATGCGAATACGTAATACAATTCCGGCCAAACACCAACGAAAGCAGCATTTCCAGCAATCTGATGCAGGAAAAGAGTCACAAGTTTCTAGTCTTGTTCAAAGATGGCGTCCGCTACTATGGTTATTCTGACTACGAATATGGCGACGAATACAAGGTGATTGGCGGCAACCGCAAGATGAAGCGCCCCACGCAAGAAAGTATGCGACTCCTGGAAGATTTCATTCTCCGGAACCGGCGTTACCCCGTGCGTAACCTTGACGATGAGGAAGAATATCGCCTCTACCGTTTCATCGGCAACCGGCGAAGCGCCTGTTCAAGGGGTGTTGTTCAGCAGGAAGAGATAGACGAATGGCTTGCTTTCGAGGACAAGTACTGCGAATACGACATAGCCCCGAAGCGCAAGCGCAAAACACAACAATAGAATTGAAATAAATGTATAAGATAACTTGGGATAAAGCAACAGGCGGAATCCAACTGAATCTGCACGTGGTTGAGGGCACCCTTTCAGTGTCCCCTCGCCCGGTCTTCTATGAAGAATTGGATCTGCTGAAGCTATCCGATGCTGGTTGGACATATCCGCGATGCGAAGAGCCAATAATGTGGGCTTGCAACAAGCAGTACTTCTACCGGGGCGAACTCCTGTTTGAGGTGTCCGGTGCCAATATCTACGACACCCCCACGGTCAAATACGCCGAGGGTGTTATCCCGGGCAAGTTGACCGCCGTCAATATGAAGGCGATGCTCCAGAAGAACAAAGACCCTATGTTCCTCATCGAGAGCGAAGCCATCGACTTCATACGCGACACCTACCTTGCATACAGCGCGGCCACGGCCAGTTTCGAACGCGTACCCGCCAACCAGATAGTTGAGCAGCTGAAAGAGCGCCAAGAGCAGAAGACCAAACAAAAGATGGCCATCGTCAAGCAGGATTGCGATAGCTTCGACGTGATGCCGCTGTATGCCGCTCAAGTGGCGGGCAAGCGCATCTTCCAGACCACCAAAATTGATTTCTTTCTGGCCTCCTTCTCCGGCGGCAAGGACTCCCAGGTCATCCTTGACCTCTGCACCAGGGCCATACCGCCGAGCGCATTCCAGGTCATCTATTCCGACACCGGCTATGAACTGCCCTCCTCGCTGAAACTCTACAAGGAAGTCCAGGAATACTACTGCAAGAAATTCCCCGACCTCAAATTCTCCACGGCGGCGAACCACGCGCCAGTACTTGAATATTGGGACAAGATAGGGACACCAAGCGACAAGCAGCGCTGGTGTTGCTCTGTGATGAAGACCGGTCCATTGTATCGTGGCCTAAAAATCCTAGACACCAACAAACAGGGCAAAGTTTTGTGCTTTGAAGGAGTTAGGGCCGAAGAAAGTACAAGGCGGTCTGGTTATGAAAGGATTGGCTGTGGTGTAAAGCACTCAACAACTGTAAATGCCCGCCCTATATTCCTATGGAACACAGGTGAAGTATTCCTTTATCTTTTCAGGAACAAATTACCCCTCAATCCGGCATATCGTCGCGGAATGACGCGAGTAGGCTGTCTCCTTTGTCCATTCGCCTCTGAATGGAATGAAATGATAGCCAATAAAACCGAACCGGAGAGCGTTAAACCTTTCCTCGACAAAATCGAGGCGTTTGGAGCAAAGGCCGGGGTAAAGGATATTCAAGATTATATACGTCAGGGCGGTTGGAAAAGGCGCGGAGGCGGAAACTACATTGAGAAAAAGTCTTTCGTTCAGTTCAAAAATCTTACGCCTGAATTTATCGCCATATTAAAGAATCCTCTACTACCGATAGAGTCTTACCTGCAGATTCTTGGTGATTTCAGGTTGACAGGAACTCCTGAGAATCAAAAAGGCGAATTGGTTGTTAAGAAGAACATCTATGAGTTTTCGATAACTAAGGAAAAACTCAATGAAAAAATCTATCGCTTCACGGTTCATAACATAACGGATATCGAACTGATCGGTTATTTGAAGCGAGTTTTGTATAAAACCACGTATTGTATTCACTGTGAAGCGTGCGAAGTAGAGTGTCCTACTGGCGCCCTTACGGTTTACCCAACGGTATCTGTCGATAAAAAACTTTGTATTCATTGCCACAAGTGCTTGGACTTCCACGAGAAGGGTTGCATAGTGGCCAATTCCCTATCAATCGCAGAAAATATGACAAGCAAACAAGGAAACATTGACCGATATAAGAATTTCGGTCTGCGAGAAGAATGGCTCGAACAATATTTCATTGACCTTGATGACTTTTGGACAAGCGACCACGGCCTCAACGAGAATTACCAAATTCCTTCATTGAAGGCCTGGCTCAAAGACGCCAGTATAATAGACCAGGCAAATCACGTTACTCCACTTGGTAAGATGTTGGCTGAGCTTAGAATGGATCGTCCAGAAGTGGTATGGGAAATAGTCTGGATTAACTTGACTTACAATTCCTTCATTGCGGGATGGTTTGCCGCGAATATTGCGCCTGGAACGCAGTATAGCCAGAAACTAATGGAAGAAATGATCCGTGACCAATATCCATCCTACAAAGAAAAAACGATTCACAATGCCGTTTATCAGATTCAGAGGACGCTACGTGAATCCCCTATTGGAAGTCAATTCAATCAAATGACCAGTCGTCTGGATAAGGAATCTTCACTCAGAGGCGAGTATGAGGATATTAGCGAAGAGGCAATAGCATATTCTTTATATAAATATGCCGATGCCCACGGAATCCACTCATTGAGGGTTTCCGATTTTTACCAAGATTCCTGTGAAGGTGGCCCTTTCAGAGAGTTTGGAGTATCAAAACCAGTGTTCGAGAAGGCTTTAAGAACACTAAATTCAGCTTCAAATCGAGTTCTCGTGGCGGAATTGAATATGGGCCTTGACCACATAACATTGAGGGATGACCTTACGTCGGAGAAAGCCCTGCAAGAGCTTATTCAATAAAACAATGGGATTCCCTGATGACAAGATAATAGAAAAAAAAGACAATTATATGGCAACCAAGTATTCTGACATCATTGAGTTGAGAGGTCAAAAGGCCGCCTACAACATCCAGACAGAAGAGGATGGTGAGTGGTGCGTATTCATCGCCAATGAGCAGTTTAATGGCATTCTCCGAAAGGTAATCGCTTCGGTGTTCAACAACGACACAAACGTTCACAAGTCCTTCTGGATTGCGGGCACCTACGGTACCGGTAAATCTCACGCCGCCGCCGTCATCAAGCACCTGCTGTGCGACCCCGTTTCCGAAATTTCCGAATACGTGAACGATGAGTATGCCGCCCCCAAGTATGCCGTCCTCAAGGATTCCATCTTTGATCTCCGTACCAAAAAACGCCTTTTCCCCGTCACAATGTATGGAATGAATAAGATTGCCCACAAGGATGACCTGTCTCTCCAGATGCAAGGCGAAATCAAGAAAGCCCTCTTGAAGGCCAATCTGGACATTGACGTCAAGACTGACTATGACAACTACGTCAGTCATATCCAGAACAACCGCCAGATGTGGGACCTCATACTGGGGCAGAACCCAAAACTCTCTTCCTTCACGCCTACGACGGACAAGCTGATTGCGAACCTCAAGGAGCAGGATTCCGGCACCCTTACCAAAGTGAAGGATGTACTCCGCGACACGGGTATTGACATCCGGCTGGAAATGGAGAAATTGAGCGACTGGTTCTTTGAGGTGCAGAATAAACTTGCCAAGACTACCGAATACAACGGAATTCTCCTGATTTGGGATGAATTTACCGACGTGATGAAATCCGACATCGGCCTCAGCCTCTTAGTTGACCTCCAGAGGCTCGCCGAAGAGACGATGAAACCGGAAAACAACTCCTATCTCTTCTTCATCTCCCACCCTTCCGCCCTCAACTCCCTCAAGGCGGAGGAACGAGACAAGACCAAAGGCCGGTATCACTATATGCCCTACAATATGGAGCCGGTTTCCGCTTTCAAGATTATGTCCAGAAAGTTCAGGCTGGTGGGCACCGAAGAAGATTTGCAGAGGATTAAAGCGCCGTTCTATGACCAATGCGCTCCCCTCCTTAACTTCTTTACAAAGGATTCCGCAAACCCGGGTGAGACAATTGCCGACATCAAGAACCTGTTCCCGGTCCATCCTGCCACCGCCAACCTCGCCACCTACTATGCTCGTGAGGCTGGTTCTTCTTCTCGTAGTGTTTTCCAGTTCCTTGGTGAGAATCCTACCATCAAGACCTTCCTTGATGATGAAAACAAGTTTCTTAATAGGGAAACGATAACGGCAGATTACCTCTGGGACTATGTTGTGTCAGAGTTCAACGAAAATGTTTCCAAGTTTGGCGCAGTCACAGAACGCTTTAATTCGTATCAGCTTCGTGTAAAATATCAAGGGCCGGATCACTTGGCAGTTTTCAAGAGCATTTTACTCTTGAACGCCCTAAATAATATCGCTAATAATGAATTTGTTACACCAAGCGAGGAGAATATTAAACAGCTTTTTGTGGGTACTTCAATCGCAGACAAGGTTGATGATATTCTTATATGGTTCAATTCAGAGAGCATCATTCAACGCGCCCCTGGTGGAATGTTTTCCATCCAATTCTCCGCTCTTCCTGCTAAAGAAATTGAGGATATTAAGAAGAACCTTACTGTCACGGATTTTAAGACAACTGCGCAGGTCATCAATTTTGGTTCAGTCACTACAGAAGAGTTTGCGAAATGGCTAACGAATGTCACGCGCCCCTGTAGTTTCCGGTTCTATTCTCTTGAGGTCAATGAATACACCCTTCTCAACAAGATTGAGAACGGACGAAAAGAAGCTAAAGATTACGAGTTATTTTTCGCAATGATAGTCGCGAAAAATGCCGATGAACTAAATACTCTAAAGGATATTGCTCATCGTAACTCGAATGATGAACGCTTTAAGACGACCACTTTCATTGTTTTCGACAACGTTCTTACTGACAATAATTACGACCGCTTTATTGAATATCAAGCCAACGCCAAATGTGCCCAGCAGCACGGCTATGCCGACCAGCAGCAATCTCATTCTAAGCTGGCTTCTGATATGCTGAAAGAGTGGGTGAAGGAAATGCGTCGAGGTACTTTTGAAACCTATATTAATGGCCAAACAATGAATTCCGCCGCAGTCAAACTTCCTACCTTTGTCAACTCTGAAATTGCCCCCGTGATCTTCTCTTCAGGTCCGGAATCCTTGGAACTCATTAAATTAAAGTCATCAACGACATTTTGGAAGAAAGCCCTCAACAAAGAGACGGTCAAAAACGTGTTGTCTTACAATACGAAAAAAGAGATTACTGATCGCTGCAAAGGACAAGCTATGCACATTCCTTACCTTCTCCAGGACAGCGTAAATGATGACCTCACGTGGAAAACAGACATCGACCCCAAGCATCCTCTTTACAAGGTCTGCCAGTTCGTGGATAAGAAAATCAAATTCGCCGACAAGTCCAACACCTTCAATCTGGCCGAGAAGTTCATCGAACTCACCAAACCTCCGTATGGGTTGTTTCAGTCCCATGCCGGTATGGGTATGCTGGCGTTTGCGATGCGTCCTTACATCAACAAGATATTCGACCTCAACGGCAAGCCCCGTGAGGCTCAGCATTTGGTAGAGGATGTGGTTGAGGTCTTCAAGTCCTGGGAGGATGGCAAGATTTCCCAGAAAGTCACGTTCCGTTTCGAGACACCCGAAGAAGGCAAGCTGTGCAAGTTCTTCATCAAGATATTCAACCTCACTAGCTACAAGGGCATCACCGAAATCAGCAGCCTCAAAAATGCCCGCTATGGTCGTTGAAATATCTCCCGGAAGACGTAGCCAAGCCCGAGTTGAAGACGCTGGTAAAGAACATCAACGCCATCTGCGTAGAGATTGGCTCCTCCAATCCCAACCTGCTCTCCGAAACGCTCGACGGTCTCAAGGTGTACGAGTTCGAGTTGAAGAATCTCATCAACATCCAAGACAATTTCCGCAAGGGATTCCTTGCCTTCCTACAGCTGGAAGAGACCGTGAAACTGAAAGAGAGCGAGTTTGACAACGCTGTTCTCTATATCACCCAGCATCTCCAGTCCGAAGTGGGCATTTGGAACGAGGACGAGGTACACAACGCCCTTCTGAAATGGCGCGTTTCCACGATGCCGGTCGTTCCTCTAACTCCGACAATTCCAAGGCCGCAGCCGGTGCCGCCGCAGCCCGCCCCTGTCTTTGACCAGCGGAAGAAGAGAGCATTCGACAGGGTGAATGGTATCTCCGAACTTAACGAGGCGAAAGATATGCTTTACAGTCTCGTCAATCTTGGCTACGACGTAATCCTTAACACCATCCTAAACGAATAAACGCTATGCTGACACAGTTCGCCGACATAGAAGCCTTGATGCAGGCCGTTGAGAAGGACAAGACCAATCCCAACAACGGAGCCTATGAAGCTGACCGTTACCCGATTCGCTTTGTTCTCTTCGACAACTTCCAGGACTGCTACGAATTCATATCACGGCAGACATCCAACTCCATGTTCTTCCAGAGCATCGGCTCCTGGTTGGACAAGGATTCCCCGGATGTGATTATCACCTACAGCATCCTGGCCGACAGGATATTCAACTACGCAAAGACTTGCGCACGCGATACGGTAATTACGCCGTTCTCGGAACTTGCCCGCTTCTATAACAACAATACAGGAAATGAGTTTGATTCACTGATTGCGACCATTAAGGGAGCCGAGAACAGCCCCCAGAACTATCAGGAACGCCGCCGGGTTTACATCCCGATTGTGGGTTTGCACGGCAAGATGTCACACTTTGCCAACGATGCCCAGTGCATAATGTGGTACCTCAAGACATCTGACCATCAGCTCAACTACAATCTGGTTCTCACGGACAATACGACCTACAACGTGAAGGGGCTTGGCAAGAAAGCAACACTCGTTCACACCGCGATGGAATGGTTGCAGATCTGGAAGGAGCAGGACATCAAGCAGACAATCATCTGCACCTCTCACGCCATTTTCCACAACGCGGAGTATGCCCAGCCAGACAATGCCTTTGATTACGCCGTCTGCAACAACGTCTATAAGTTCCTGAAAGACGGCCTCGGCCTGGCCATCAATCTGATTAAGTACAAGCTGGAAGACGAACAGCACTGGCTTCGTCTGGCAAATGAAATAGACATCGACAATTTCAACTTCAACGCCTTTTTCAACGCCAAATTCGGTATCTACGACCTGGCTAACCACAAGGTATTCTACCAGACCTGGTTCAAGTGCCACGACGCCTACAGCCGGTGGCTGCTCAGCGCATACTATACCACCAAGTTCTGCGACCAGGGCTACATCTGCCGCACCCTCAAAAACTGCTCGTCCTACACCAACGCCGAGTTTGTCCAGAATCTCCTTCTGACCATCTTCGACCTGGACGACCAGGCGGCGAACCTCGACGAACGCAACGAAGGCCTGCGTCAAGCTCGGTCACAGAATATCGTCCTGTCAGATGAGGTACAGGAACTCCTGGAGCGCAAACTGAAAGAGACGGGAGGGCGCCTGGGTACCAAGTCCTCCCTGAAATATGTCACGGCCACCACGGATATTGAAAAACGTCTCATCATCCAATGGCTGAAAGACGGAACCATATCCCCAACCGAACTTGCCGACGTATATCCAGACTTGTACGCCTATATGAAGCCCACATTCGGCACACAGGATGCGGAAAAGATTTGGTGCCTATCCTACATCGATGCCTACAAGAAAGCCAAGCTGACGAACACCTACACCGAGGAAATCAAAGGCCTCCTTCTCTCGAAGAACGCCAACGAGATTGCCTTCAACAAATGGTACAACAGCTTCCAGACGGTGCGCAACATTATGTGCAACCGCAGCGACATCGATGTCTATTTCTGGATTGACGGTCTCGGGATGGAGTGGGTTCCGTTCATCAAGCAGGTGGTGGACCAGCGAAACGACGAAGATTACTACCTCAACGAAGTACTCATTGCCCGGGCGATAATCCCCACGGCTACGGAAATCAACAAGTACGACCTCCAGAAACTCTGCGGTGACACCCTGCCAAAGAACGGCGACCTTGACAGCGATTCCCACAAGTCCCGCCCCTATCCATCTTACATCATCGCGGATATGAAGAAGATCCAGGAGGCCGTGAATCGCATCCTTGACGAAAACCCCGGGAAAAAGATTGCCATTATCTCCGACCACGGCATTTCCTACCTGCCCCAGCTGGTGTCCGGGCTCAATCTCAACGGCATCCTCGGCAACCATAGCGGCCGCTTTGCCACATGGAATAACGGCACGGCCGTCAGTGACGAAAAATACAAGATTCTGGATGACCAGCGTACCATCTGCGCTCTCCGTCACGAATCCCTAACCTCGAAAGTCGATGCCAACTGCGGCTGTCACGGTGGATGTACGCCCGAAGAGGTGCTGGTTCCGATATTCATTATCTCCAACTCCCAGATACTCTCTTCGACCTCCATTATACCAAAGTCGCTGAAAGTTTCCGCCTCCAACCCTGTCGTTCGCTTCAAGGTATCCGGCCTTTCCAGCGTAGATGTTCCCTACCTCCTGTACAACGGGCAGCAGTACGAAATGCACGCCGAAGGCGGCGATATTTGGTGCAGCGTCCCGCTTGTGCTGGTATCTAATGTCGATAAGGTCACGCTCGTCGTCCAGGGCCTTGAACACAGTTATAAGATTAAACTCAACCTGGGTGTTGTAGAAGATGATTTGTTCTGATAGATAATACCATACGAATATGAAAGTCGAAATTAGCAACAAGATACGCACGTACTTCGCTCCGATGGCGATTTACAAAGACCCCAACTCCACGGACAGCCTTTTTGCAGGTCGAAACCTTCCCGCCTTCGTTAAGGACTATCTGCTCAAACGCTACATCAATTCAGAGGGTATTGTTGACCGTGGGGCACTGACCAGTTTCCTCGATAATGTCATACCACATGAATCCGCGTCCGTCAAGGATCGTCTTGGCGCTGGTGAGGAGGTAACCCTGCTTACCCGCTTCTCCATTATGATAGACCTTGTACACGGACTTCGCCGCTTCTCCATTCCGGATCTCGGCATCAAGACCAACGAGGGCCAGATTCCACCGTACATCTATGAGCAGCACAAGGGCGAACTCGTGGACGGCGAGAAATGGGGCATCATCAAGCTCTGCCTGATGCCGGATGAGAATGGCAAAAAGAATCATGTGGAAATGGTGGATTACAAGCCATTCAAGCCCTACAAGTCTGTCGATGTAGACTATCTGCGCGACGCTCGCAAGAGTTTTACCACGCAAGAATGGATTGATGTCCTGCTCTCCGCAATGGAGTACGACGCTGACACCTTCGCCAGTATGCAGCAGAAACTCGAGTTCCTTACCCGCCTGTTCATATTCATCGAGCCGCGCCTGAATGTCATAGAACTGGCCCCGAAAGGCACCGGTAAATCCTATGTCTTCGGTAATCTTTCCAAGTATGGCTGGATTATCAGCGGTGGCAAGATCACACGAGCAAAACTCCTCTACGATAAACAAAAGGAGCAATTGGGTATCATCTGCAACCACGATTACACGGCATTCGACGAGATTCAGACTATCGTGTTCCAGGAGCCTGCCGAGATTCAGGCAGCCCTTAAAGCCTATCTTGAAGCTGGTAAGACCACCATCGACAACAAGGAAATCACCTCCGAGTGCGGTCTGATGTTGATGGGCAACATTCCGCTGGATCGCAATAAGAAACCGATCAACTACCGCTACTTTGATTCCCTGCCCAACAGTTTCCGCGAATCCGCCCTCCTCGACCGTTTCCATTGCTTCATCGAGGGCTGGTATCTTCCCAGAATCACAAAGGATATGGTATTCAAGGGCTGGACAATCAACGTTGAATACTTCTCCGAGATTATGCACAGCCTCCGCACCGAGAATGTGTACGGTATGCTCTTCGACCAGATTGTGGAGTACGACAAAAACGCCGATATGCGTGACTTCAAGGCCGTCAAGCGCATAGCAACCGCCGCAATGAAACTCTTCTTCCCCCACTGGAAGACCGTTGAGGATGTCAATTTCGAAGAGTTCAATTACTACTGCCTCGAACCGGCCATCCGCCGCCGCGGCATCATCAAGACTCAGTGCCACTACATCGACCCCGAGTTCAAGGCCGAAATGCCCCGCATCGCCATCAAACAAATGTAATCAAGCAAAGGTTTGTATTATGTCTGATATGACCCGTGAGGATTATTTAAAGAGGCTCCATAACATAGATTCTGCCATTATATGTGGCTTAACCTTGACCTATGATATGGGCTTAGAATTCACCGTCTTATCAGGAGGTACAATCAGAGATCTAGTATATTGTAACATCTAAATATTGCATAAGACTAAAAATAATTGTATCTTTGTTGTATCACATA
>ULMP01037606.1_pt1 | contig 15174 bp, 17 predicted proteins | sample 1951681 | NCBI WGS metagenome assembly ULMP01 (sample SAMEA4835553, study PRJEB28245) | human gut metagenome | biome: gut microbiome; material: fecal sample | place: Denmark | collected 2008 | reverse complement strand
TAAATACCCCATTTATAATTCAGTAATATAGCCAATAATTGGTAAGCCAATTATTGGTTTTGTATTTGTTTATAAAATACCCATACTATATATAGATGGTGATTAAATGAAAAGATTAAAAATATTATTATTAAGTTTATTGTTAATACCAATGAATGTATTGGCTTATTCTGATTATATTATTCCTGGTGGAGAAACTTTAGGTATAGAAATAAATTCTGATGGTATTATGGTAATTGGTTTTTATCAAATAGATGGTAAATTTAATAAAGGAGATCCAGTAATAAAATCTGGAGATTATATTACAGAAGTAAACGGAATACGTGTAAATACAGTAGATGAATTAACAGAAATTGTTGAAGATAACGTATTAGAAGAAAAAGTTGAAGTAACAATAAAAAGAAATGGGAAAGAAAAAACTAGTGAATTATCTTTGATAAAAGATGGAGAAGTATATAAAACAGGGTTATATGTTAAGGATTCTATTACTGGTATTGGCACGCTTTCATATATTGATCCTGAAACTAAAGTTTTTGGGGCCTTAGGTCATGAAATAATTGAGGCAAATACTAATTCTTTGGTAGAAATAAGAAGTGGAATAATATTTAGAAATTATATTACTGGTATTGAGAAAAGTGCAAGTGGAGTACCTGGTAGTAAGAATGCTAAATTTTATTATGATACTGTTTATGGAAAAATACTAAAAAATACTAATGTAGGTATTTATGGGTTGTATGAAAATGAAATGCCAGATAAAGAGCTTTATGAAGTTGGTAATCCGGAAGAAATAAAAATTGGGGATGCTAGTATATACACAGTGCTTGATGGAGAAAATATAAATCAATATAGTATTGAAATAACAAAAATTGATGAAACTTCTGATATAAAAAATATTTCATTTGTTATAAATGATCCAGAGTTAATAGATAAAACTGGGGGAGTTGTTCAGGGAATGAGTGGTTCCCCGATAATTCAAAATGATAAAATTATTGGGGCCGTTACCCATGTAGTAATTGATAATCCTGTTACTGGTTATGGAATATTTATTACAACTATGCTTGAAGAAGGGGAAAAATAAAAATGCTTTCGGGCATTTTTTTCACTTTTAAAAAAGTTATAAACATGATATATTGTAATAGGTGAATATTTTGAATATAAAATTATATAGAACAATCCAAAATTTAGTAAATCCTCGGATTTTGAAAGACTCAAAATATGTTGATACTTATCTAGAGGGGATTAAAGTAAGAGTTTTTGATCCTAATAAAGCTAAGAAGATAGTTATTTATATTCATGGAGGTGGATGGGTAGCTGGAAATCTAGATACACATAGCAATATATGTTATAAGTTAGCTAATAGTTTAAATAGGAAGGTTATTGCAATAAACTATAGATTAGCTCCTGAATATCCTTATCCGGTAGGTTTAAATGATTGTCTGTGTGTTATTAAATGTATTATGAATAATTTAGAATATTTAGGAATAACTTATAAAGACATAACTATTATGGGAGACTCTGCAGGTGGTAATTTAACCTTAGCGGCTTGTTTAAAAGATAATTTTAAAGTAGGTAATATTGTGTTAATCTATCCAGCTACGCAAAGTGATTATAGCAAGAATACTAAATATAAATCTATAATATTAAATGATGGTAAAGGTTTTTTGACTAGAAAAAGATTGGAAGAATATATTTTGCTCTATGCTCCGTTAAAGGAAGATAGACAAAGTAAGTTTGTTAATTTATTGCAAGCTAAAAGATTATTTGGATTAACTAAAACATTAATAATTACTGGAACTAATGATCCTTTACATGATGAAGGTGTTGCCTTAGCCAAAAAGTTAAAAAGGCATTTTGTGAGAGTCAAACATTATGATTTAAATGGGGCATATCATGGGTTTATGACTAATGTTTTAGATAAAAAATTTACAGAGTTGACCATAGAATTAATTAAAGGGTTTATAGGTGATTAAAATTGAGTAAATGGTATCGTTTAGATAATGCCGCCAAGATATTTCCGCCTTCTAAAAATAGGTATGATCCTAAAATATTTCGGTTTAGCATTAGTTTAAAAGAAAATGTAGATTCTAAAACACTTTTTGAAGCTTTAAAAAAAACTTTGGATGAATATCCGGTATTTAGAGCAGTTTTAAAAAGAGGTTTTTTCTGGTATTACTTAGAAGAAACGGATATAAAAGTTTTAGTAAGTGAGGAGCACAATAGGCCTTGTAGTATAATTGAAGGTCCAGCGTTATTTCAAGTTACTTATTATAAGAAAAGAATTAATTTGGAAGTAAATCATGCCTTAACTGATGGAACAGGGACTTTAATGTTTTTAAAAAGCTTGGTTGCTTATTACTTGGATATGAAGTATAAAATTAAAAGTAATGAAATAATTAATAAGGCCAGTATTAAAGAAACTAGTTTGGATTCTTTTAAGAAATATAAGTCGGGGAAAAAAATAAAAATTAGCGGCAAAAACAAAATTGCTTACCAAATAAAAGATGAAAAATACCATGAGAATAGGCTTAAAATAATTGAAGGAATAGTAAGTGTTAAAAAAGTATTAGATTTAGCTAAAAGTTATGATGTAAGTTTAACAGTTTATTTGGCAAGTGTTCTTATTAAAAGTATTGGAGATGCTATGGATGTAAAGGACTGGGGAAAAGATATTGCTATAGCAATACCAGTTAATTTAAGAAATTATTATCCTTCTTATACAGTACGTAATTTTTTTAATGCTGTAAATGTTAGATATAATTATAATGGTGAAGATTTAGTGGACATTATTAAAGAAATTGATAAGCAATTAAAGGTTTCTTTATCGAAAGAAAATATTCGTAATAAAATGAATAGTATGGCTAGGTTAGAAGATATATTTGTTATTAGATTAATTCCAATATTTATTAAAGATTTTATTTTAAAATATGCTTATAAGCTTAGCGATTTTAGTGAAACGATGACTTTGTCTAATGTTGGAGTAATAAATATGCCTGATGCATATCAAAGCTATATTGATTATTTTAGTGTTTTCATGAGCACTTCTAGAATTCAGCTTTGCTTATGTTCCTATTTAGATAATTTAGTTTTTTCTTTTACTTCCCAATTTGTCAATAGTGAGATTGAAAAGAATTTTTTTCGTTTTTTTACCTCTCAGGGAATAAATGTTATCATAAATACAAATGATTTAGAAGGAGCAAATAATAATGCGTAAATGTTTAAAATGTCAAGTAGATATTGCTAGTTCAACAAATTCGTGTCCCCTTTGTAAAACCCCCATAAAAAGCGGAGATGTTTTTGATGTGTTTCCTAAGATAATGTTAAATTATAAGCATCATAGTTTGTTATTAAATATCTTAAAATTGTGTTCGATTGTTGCCATTGCAGTTTGTCTTTTTGTTAATTTTACAGTTAGTAAAGAATTATCATGGTCTTGGTTTGTTATTGCTGGTATAATTTCTTTTTGGCTTACTTTGGTTATGGCTCTTAGAGGAAGAAGGCATTTTATGAAAATGCTTTTTGGAGAAATGATTCTCATTATTTTAGTTTCTTTTCTTTGGGATTATATGACTGGTTTTAAATTGTGGAGCATAAATTATTGCTTGCCATTTTTATGTAGTATTTATACAATTGCTATACTTTTAATGCGATTATTTCGAGCTAATTTAGCTAAAGATTTCATTTTTTATGCAACAATTAATGCAATGATAGGTTTGGTTCCAGGTTTTCTACTGATATTTAATAAAGTTAGTGTATTATGGCCTAGTTATATTTCCGTAATTATAAGTATAGTTGTACTTGCTTTTTTATTAGTTTTTAATAAAAGACAATTGGGTCAGGAATTAGAAAGGAGATTTCATATATGATAGATTTAACATTTAAAGTGAGTGAAAAAGAGAAATTTAATGTAAGAAGTGCTGCTATAATAAAGTATCAAGACAATTATTTAATTAGCAAAAGAGAAGATAAAGATTATTATAGTATTACCGGAGGTAAAGTAACTTTTGGAGAAGATAGTAAGACTGCTATTTTACGGGAATTAAAAGAAGAGCTCGATTTTGATATAGCTCGTAGTGATGCTAGATTAGTTCGGATTATTGAAAATTTTTATACGTATAATGATGGAACTAAATTTCATGAGTATTTATTTGTTTATTTAATAGAGTTGGGTAAAGAGTATTTTGAAAAAGGAGATTTTATTAATAAGGAAAATACTTTAATGCATATGATATGGTTTAAAGAGAATGTTTTTTTGAATCTTAATATAAAGCCGCAGATTTTGAAAGACGTAGTTGAAAATAAGGAGTTTAAACATATAACTTTAAATGGATAAAAGAAAAATGTCGTATCGAATAATACGGCATTTTATAATGTTTCAATTTCGTTTAGATTATCTGATTCACTATTTAAAGCTTCATTGATAGCTTGTTCTAATGGTTTAGTGTCTACATCAGTATCAAATTCATCAATTGGCATTTGATGTTTTAAATCCTGCTCATTATTGATTGTTTTTCCCATGAAAGCTGCTTTTAAGTCTTCTTCGTCTTCACCAATATCATCATCGACATCGATAACTCTTAAAATTTCATCAATACTTGTTGCTCCAGTGACAACTTTTTCAAGGCCGTCTTTTAGAAGACTGGTTACATCTCCACTATCATATACAAGATGTCTTAATTCATTTTTTCGAACATTATTAGTAATTGCATCGCGAATTTCTTGGGTGATAATTAAAACCTCATGTAAAGCAATACGTCCAGTATAACCATTGATACATTCACTACAACCTTGAGGAGCATATACTTCATTAACTTGCTGATGTAAAACTTTTTCAAATAGAATTTTTTCATAATTCGTTGTAGGGCGACTGGTGCGGCATTTCGGACATAATCTTTTTACTAATCTTTGAGATATAATTCCTGTTAGAGCACTTCCTAGTAAGTATCTTTCAACTTCCATATCTAGTAATCTTTCGATTGTGTTAAGCGAATTGTTAGTGTGTATTGTTGATAGAACTAAGTGCCCAGTAATTGATGCTCGAACAGCAATTCTGGCTGTTTCATCATCTCGAATTTCCCCAATCATTATAACATCTGGGTCTTGACGTAATATACTTCTTAAAGTGTTACCAAAAGTTAAACCAATATCTGACATTACTTGGACTTGATTGATACCAGCGATTTTCATTTCGACGGGATCTTCAACTGTTATTATGTTTCTGGATACAGTATTTAAAATTTGAAGCATAGCATAAACAGTAGTTGATTTACCAGAACCAGTAGCTCCAGATATTAATATTATGCCGTTGGGCATTTTTAATAATTTGTGAACTTTTTCTAAGTTTTTGTCAGAAAGTCCTAAGCTTTCTAAACCTGCTGAAGACATAGTATAATTAAGAATCCGAATTACAATTTTTTCACCATCCACTATGGGAAGGCTAGAAACCCGAAGGTCAAGGTCGGTAGAATCAGTTAAATTTTTGATAGCTCCATCTTGAGGAAGCCTAGCTTCAGTAATATTCATACCGGCGATTATCTTAATTCTAGTTAAGAGATTTTTTTTTATGAAATTAGGAACTTTAGCATATTCTAAAAGCTCTCCATCTATTCTAATGCGGACATTAAGTTCATTTTCAGTAGGATCAAAATGAATATCAGATGCTTTTTTATTGATGGCATCCATAATCATTTCATTAACTAGGTCTACAACTGGTTTATTTTCGTAATCAAAATCTCTAAACATTTGTATCACACATATCCTTTATTCTAAAAATATTATACACTAAATAGTATCTTTCTACAATATGGAATTTGCAAAAACAAAATATAATTTTGAGACTTTAAAAAAATTAGTAAATAGTCTATAATATTTATAGAACTAAAGTTGGCTTATTTAGTGGAGGTGCTTAAAATGAGATTTAGTAAAAATAAGAATAGTGGAATAAAGGATTATTGATATGTTGATTATTGGAGTGGATATTGATGATACTTTAACCAATACAACTCTTTTTGCTAATAACATTCTAAAAGCTAGTGGCATTGATAATTTAGAGGATTATCATGATTTAGAACAAGTGGCTTTTAATGAGTTTATTAAGAAAAATATTAAAAGAATTCAAAGAGATGTAACCTTAAAAGATGATGCCAAAGAAGTATTGGATTATTTTAAAAGGAAAGGTATAGTTATTAAAATTATTACCGCTAGAGGTTCTCAAGGTTTTGAAGAGCTTGTGCCAATAACATTAAATTATTTAAATGAAAAAGGCATTCCTTACGATAAAATATTGTTTTTTCAAGAAAATAAAGCCGAATCTTGTTTAGCAGAAAGTGTAGATGTTTTTATTGATGATAAGGAACGTGTTTTAGATGAAATTGCAATGTTGGGGATTAAGACTTTGATATTTAGTGAAAAAAAAGAAACAAGTAAGCACCAAGTTGTTAGTAGTTGGAAAGAAGTAAAGAATTATATTTTAAAGCATTATTTATAAGAAGGAGGTAACAATGGAAGATAGAATAGTAGAAGGAGATTTAAGACCAGAAGATATATTTGATAAAAGTATTAGACCAGAGAATTTAGATGAATATGTTGGTCAAGAGAAGATAAAAGAAAATTTGCGGATATTTATTGAAGCAGCAAAAATGCGAAATGAACCACTTGATCATGTGCTTTTGTATGGCCCCCCAGGTTTAGGTAAAACAACGCTTGCTCATATTATCGCAAACGAGATGGGGAGTAACATTAAAACAGCAACTGGGCCATCAATAGAAAAAAGTGGAGATTTAGCTGCTATTTTATCGACACTTGATCCAGGAGATGTTTTATTTGTTGATGAAATTCATCGAATTCCTTCGTTTATTGAAGAAATACTTTACTCAGCAATGGAAGATTTTACAATTAATATTGTAATTGGTACGGAAGGAAAAAGTCGAAGTGTCAAAATTGATTTGCCACCATTTACTTTAGTGGGAGCAACAACTAGGGCTGGGGATTTATCTGGACCACTTCGGGATAGATTTGGGATTGTTAACAAACTTGAATTTTATACTGATGAAGAATTAGCGAATATAGTTAAAAGAACAAGTCGGGTACTTAGTATGAATATCGATGATGATGCGGCGGTGGAATTAGCTAAGAGAAGTAGGAAAACTCCAAGAATTGCTAATCGTTTATTTAAAAGAGTTCGAGATTTTGCTTTAGTTAAAGGTGATGGCAAAATTGATTTGGATATAACACTAGAATCACTTGATCGTTTGAATGTTGATAAATATGGACTTGATTCAATCGATATTGAGTATTTAGAGGCATTAATCAACAAATTTAATGGAGGACCAGTTGGAGTTGAAACGATATCAACAGCAATTGGAGAAGAAATTTCAACAATTGAGGATGTTGTTGAACCATTTTTGTTACAAGAAGGATTTATTAAAAGAACGAGAAGCGGCCGTGTTGCAACAGAGAAATCTTATGAACATTTGGGTATTGATCATAATAGAAGTTTATTCGAAAGTGGGGGATTATTTTGATTTTAGATGGTAAAAAAGTCCGCGATGAACTATTAGCTAATTATAAAGAAAAGATAAAAAAGGGAAATCTTAATATTAAATTGGCAATTATTTTAGTTGGAGATAATGAAGCAAGTAAAATATATATTAAAAACAAAGAACGTGCTTGTGCTTATGTAGGAATCGCGGTAGAGAAATATTTACTTGCTGCTGATACAAGTGAAAGCGTATTGATATCATTAATTGAAAAGTTAAATAATGATACAAGTGTTACAGGGATAATTTTGCAAAGTCCTGTACCTGGGCATATTGATTTTGATAAATGTAGTGGCTTAATAGATTCAAAAAAAGATGTTGATGGATTTACTAAAGAAAATATTTATAATCTTTATTTAGGTAAAGAAACTATTTTACCTTGTACAGTAAAAGGTATTATTAAATTAATTGAATACTATAATATTCCCATTGCTGGGTCTAATGTAGTTATTGTAGGCCGTGGTAATATTGTTGGGCATCCACTTAGTTTGGCATTACTTAATATGGATGCAACTGTTACAGTTGCTCATTCAAAAACTAAAAATTTAAAAGAAATAACTACATCAGCTGATATATTAATTGCAGCAACTGGTGTTGCTCATTTAATAAAAAAAGATATGGTTAAAGTTGGAAGTGTAGTTATCGATGTTGGAGTATCCAGAATTGATGGCCATATTTTTGGAGATGTTGATTTTGATGATGTTAAAGATGTTGCATTATGGATTACCCCTAATCCTGGTGGGGTTGGGCCAATGACTGTAGCAATGATTATAGATAATTTATTAATGATGAAAGGATGGGAAAATAATGGATAAGATTTTAGAAAATGCTTTACGAAAGGAACGGGCTAGACAAGAAAATAATATTGAATTAATAGCATCAGAAAATTATGTGTCAAATGATATATTAAAATTGCAAGGAAGTATTTTAACTAATAAGTATGCCGAAGGATATCCTGCTAAAAGATATTATGGAGGTTGTGAATATATTGACATATTTGAGGATACTGCTAGAGAGTATGCTAAAAAATTATTTGGGGCAAAATATGCTAATGTTCAACCTCATTCTGGTTCTAGTGCTAATATGGCAGTATATAGAGCTCTTTTAACTCATGGTGATAAAGTAATGGGGATGAATCTTTCTAATGGGGGACATTTAACTCATGGTCATAAGATGTCTTTTAGTGGAATTGATTATGAAATAGTTGACTATGATGTTGATCCAGAAACCGAAATGATTGATTATGATGTTTTAAGAGAAAAAGCAATACGTGAAAAACCCAAAATGATTATTGCGGGAGCTAGTGCTTATTCAAGAACAATTGATTTTGCTAAATTTAGGAGTATTGCAGATGAAGTTGGAGCATATTTATTTGTTGATATGGCTCATATTGCGGGATTAGTTGCTGTAGGTCTTCATCCTAGTCCAGTTCCTTATGCTGATGTTGTAACAACAACTACTCATAAAACTTTAAGAGGGCCTCGAGGTGGTTTGATATTAACCAATAATGAAGAAATAGCTAAGAAAATTGATAAGACAATATTTCCAGGTATTCAAGGTGGTCCACTTATGCATGTAATTGGTGCTAAAGCTGAGTGTTTTTATGAAGCGTTACAACCAGAATTTAAAGCATATCAAGAGCAAGTGCTGAAAAACGTTAAGGTTTTGGCTGAAACTCTTGCATCTGAAGGGTTTCATGTCGTTTCGGGAGGAACTGATAATCATTTAATACTAGTTGATGTTAAAAGTACTTGTGGTTTAACTGGTGCGTATGCTCAAAATTTGCTTGATAAAATTCATATAACTGTTAATAAAAATACAATACCAGGAGATACAGAAAGCCCAGCACGAACTAGTGGTATTAGACTTGGCTCACCAGCTATGACTACGCGCGGTTTAAAAGAAGAGGATTTTGCTAAAATTGGTCAAATTATTGCCCAAGCTTTAAAAAATAATCAAGATGAAGCAATTCTTAAAAATTTAGATGCGGAAGTATTAGAGTTAACTAGTAAATATCCATTATGGTATGAATAAGGAGTAAATTATGTCAAAGTGGGATAAAGATTATATAAAATTATGTAAAATAATTTTAAGTGAAGGTAAGAAAGTTGAAAATAGAACAGGAATTAATACTATAAAGATTCCCAGCTATCATTTATATTTTGACTTGCAAGATGAGTTTCCTTGCCTTACAACGAAGCAACTTTATTTTCGTCAAGCAATATTAGAAATGCTTTGGATTTATCAAGCAAAATCTAATGATGTACGCTGGTTACAAGAGCGGAATGTTCATATCTGGGATGAATGGGAAATTAATGAAGATGGCAAATGGATTGCTACTCAAAATGTATTAGAAGATGGTAAGTTGGTTAAAAAAGAGGTAGTTAAAGATTTTGGTAAAGATATGGCCCATACAATCGGCACTGCTTATGGGTTTATTGTAAATAAATTTAATTTTACTGATAAGATTATTAATACTATAAAAAATAATCCAACTGATCGCAGGTTAGTCATATCTTTATGGCAAGATGATTATTTAGCTACAGCCGTTTTACCTAGTTGTGTTTGGTCAACTGAATGGGATGTAACTGACGGAAAAATTAATATGTGGGTTCATCAAAGAAGTTGTGATGTTCCTCTTGGTTTACCATTTAATGTCACTCAATATGCAGTCTTGCTTTCTTTAGTAGCTCAAGTGTGTGGTTTAAAACCCGGGACTATTGATTATAGTATTAAAGATGCCCATATTTATGTTAATCAAGTTGATGGTATTAAGGAGCAAATTGAGAGATTTGAAAGTAATGGTGATTTGCCAGCTCCAGAACTATGGCTTAATCCTGAAATTAATGATTTTTACAAGTTCGATAATTCTAAAGATTTAAAAGATATAAAAGTTAAAAATTATAAACATATGGGACCAATAAGGTTCCCTATAGCTCAATAATGATAAGTATAATTGCAGCGATTGGCAAGAATTATGAACTTGGTAAAGATAATGATTTAATTTGGCACATAAAAGATGATTTAGCTAATTTCAAAAGACTAACAATGGGGAAAAAAATAGTTATGGGTGAAAATACCTATAAATCACTACCTAAAAAATTAGATGGAAGAGAATATATAGTTTTATCTTACAAATTAAAAAGTATTGATAACGGTTTAGTTTTTAATGATTTTTCTAAATTATTAGAATATTTAAGAAGTTTAGATGAAGAAGTTATGATTATTGGGGGAGCTAGTATTTATAAGTTATTTTTGCCTTATGCAGATAGATTATATTTAACAGAAATTGATGCTGCTGCTATGGCAGATGTATATTTTCCTAAATTTGATTTAGACAAGTATGAAATAGAAAAGGGAGAAGCAAAGCAAGCTGGAGATTTAAAATATAAGTTTGTATTTTATAGGAGGAGAAAATAATGCGAGGTAAGTTAATTGTAGTAGAAGGAACTGATTGTTCTGGGAAGGAAACGCAAACTAAAAAGATTGTTGAAAGATGTGAAGCAAAAGGAATAAAGGTATATAACTATAGTTTTCCAAGATATGATACTCCAACAGGAAAAATCGTCGGCGGACCATATTTAGGTAAATCATATATTTGTGATGGATGGTTTCCGGAAGGGGCTCCAAATGTTGATGCATTGGTGGCATCAGCTTATTATGCAGCAGACAGAAGATATAATATAAAAGAGATAATGGAACACTTAAATAATGGTGATATCGTTTTATTAGATAGATATGTTGAATCTAATATGGCTCATCAAGGTGGTAAATTAGATTCTAAAGAAGAAAGACAAAAAATGTATGAAAAGCTTGATGAACTGGAATTTGGTATTATGGAATTACCTAGACCAGATGCAGTAATATTTTTGTATATGCCTTCTTCCTATGCAGCGATACTTAGACAAGGTAGAGCCGAAGCGGCAGATCAACTTGAAAGAGATATGGAACACTTAGCAAAAGCAGAACAAGCGTATTTAGAACTTACGGAAAAATATGGGTATATAAAAATTGATTGTGTTAAAGATGATGTAATTAGAACTATTGATGACATATCTGATGAAGTAATGACTAGATTTGAGGAACTAATTAAATGAATATCGAAGAATATAATTATGATTTACCCCAAAATTTAATTGCTCAAACCCCTCTTAAAAATAGGTGTGACTCTAAACTACTTGTTATGGACAAGAAAAGTGGTGAGTTAAAAGAAGATGTTTTTAAAAATATCATCGATTATTTAAATCCGGAAGATATACTTGTCCTAAATGATACTAAGGTAATACCTGCAAGACTTATTGGAGAAAAGATTGATACCCATGCAGTTATCGAACTTTTGCTTTTAAAAAATATTGAAGGAGATACATGGGAATGTTTATCTCGTCCTCAGAAAAGACTACATGTAGGTACAATTATAACTTTCGGTGGAGGTTTGTTAAAAGCAGAAGTTACTGAAAAAAAGGATGAAGGTATAGTCATAGTTAAATTATTATACGAAGGTATTCTTATGGAAATACTTGAAAAGTTAGGAACTATGCCACTTCCGCCTTATATTCACGAAAAATTAGAAGATCAATCCAGATACCAAACTGTCTATGCTAAAAATGTTGGTTCTGCGGCAGCACCAACGGCAGGTTTACATTTTACAGAAGAATTACTTGAAGAAATTAAGAAAAAAGGTGTAACTTTAGTTTATGTTACACTTCATGTTGGCCTTGGAACATTTAGACCAGTTGAAGTAAGTGATATAACTAAGCACCATATGCATAGTGAATATTATGTATTATCTAAGGAAGCAGCAGATACACTTAATAATGCTAAAGGTAAAATTTATGCGGTTGGTACTACTTCAACAAGAGTATTAGAAACAGTTAGACACAACAATGAAAAGTTTGTTCCTTGTAGTGGTAATACGGATATATTTATTTATCCAGGATTTGAATTTAAAGCTATTGATGGTTTAATTACTAATTTTCACTTACCTAAAAGTACACTTTTAATGTTAGTATCTGCATTATCAAGTAAAGAAAATATACTAAATGCTTATAATTATGCGATAAAACATAATTTTAGATTTTTTTCTTTTGGAGATGCTATGTTTATAAAATAAAAATTTAAAGTGAAGAAAGAATGAGATACACAAATTATTCTTCTTCACTTTTTTAAAATAGATGATAAAATATAGGCATAGAGGATGTGCTAAATTATGAAAAATAAATATAATATGTCAAAGCAAGACAACATCTTTTTTGCTAAGAGAAAATTGGTAGATAATATTTATAAAAGTGCTAATTTGGAAGGTATTGTGGTTACTTTTGCTGATGTATATGCTTTTATGAATAATGTAAACACTGGAAATATTAGCATTGATGATATGCTCAAATTAAAAGGTTTAAAGGATGCTTGGCAATTAGTCTTAACCACCATAGATGAAGCATTAACGATTGATTATATAAAAAAAGTGCATTTTGAAATTTGTAAAGGTCAAAATGTTTATCCTTTGGGAAAATTTCGGGATAAAGGTGTAGGAATTACAGGGACTTCTTGGAGACCAAAACTTCCTAGTGAATGTGATTATGAAAGAGAATTAAAAGAAATAATGGATATTGAAAATGAATTAGATAGATGTATTACATTATTTTGTTGGATACAAAGAAGTCAAATGTTTTTAGATGGTAATAAAAGAGTAGCAAATTTAATTGCTAATAAAGAGATGATAAGAAATGGTCAAGGAATTATAGCAGTTCCTGTAGAAAAAATTGGAGAATATTTTGTTAAATTAATAAAATATTATGAAACAAATGATGTAAATGATTTAAAATTATGGATTTATAATAATTGTATTGATGGTGTTTAATAATTATTGTATTTAATGGAGAAAAACTTGCAAGTTTATCCTAAAAGTCGTGGGAAAAACTTGCATTTTTGTGTTAAAAGTCGTGGGAAAAACTTGCATTTTTATGTTTTTTGTAATAGAATATCTGTAGAAAAGGGGCGATAATATGCTTGAAAGAAAGATAACCAATACATTAAAAATGTGGAAAAATGAAAAAAATAAACCTTGTTTACTAATAAAAGGAGCAAGGCAGGTTGGAAAAACTTATATAGTTTCATAGTTTGCTAAAAATAATTATAAAAGTTATATTTATATTAATTTTGAATTGATGCCAGAATATAAAGAGATATTTAATGGAAATTTAGATATTAAAACTTTGGTTATGAAGTTGGAATTAACTTTTCCTAATATTCCAATAATACCAAATGATACAATTCTTTTTTTGGATGAAATTCAGTCATGCCCTAATGCTCGAGTTGCATTAAAAAGTTTTGCTTTAGATGGTAGAATTGATGTAATTGCATCGGGATCTCTTTTAGGCTTGTATTATAAAGAAGTTTCTTCGTATCCTGTAGGATATGAAAGAGTAGTTACAATGTATCCACTTGATTTTGAAGAATTTTTATGGGGACTAGGTGTAAAAAAAGAAATTATTGCTAATTTAAAAACTGCTTTTGATAATAAATTAACAGTTGATGAATATATCAATAAGCAATTTAGTGATTATTTTAAATTATATATGATAATTGGTGGTATGCCAAAAATAGTTGCTGATTATATTGAAAATAATAGTATGAATATGGTATTGCAGAATCAAAAAAGTATAATTGATAACTATATATCTGATATTGCTAAATCTGCTGATAATACCGATAAAACTAAAATAACTAATACATTTTATAGTATTCCAGTTCAACTTGCAAAAAATAATAAAAAATTCTCTTACGTATCTATACTTGATAATGAAAAGAATGTTGGTGAGAGAAAATATGCTAGTAGCCTTGATTGGCTTAAAGATGCTGGTATAGTTAATATATGTTATAATTTAGAAAATCCAGAAGCTCCATTAGTTGGTAATATTAGATTAAATTGTTTTAAACTTTATATGTCTGATACAGGTTTATTAGTTTCAATGTATGAAAATGCTGTACAAAAAGAAATAATTGATGGCAATTATAACATTAATAGTGGTGCTATAGTGGAAAATGTTTGTGCTGGTGAAATTAAAAGAAAATATGATTATTTGATGTACTTCGAAAAGAAAAGTAAATTAGAAATAGATTTTATTTTAAACATTGATGGTGTAGTTAGTGCAATTGAGGTTAAGAGTGGTAATAATAAACAAGCAAAGTCATTAGATTCTATTATAGAAAACTATAAATCAGTTAAAAGATATATAAAACTGGAATATGATACAAATATTTATGTTGATGAGAAAGGTATTGAACATTATCCGCTTTATATGATTATGTTTATATAAGATTAGTGTGTTTGCTAATCTTTTTCTATTGGTTCAAATAATTTTCTTATATCGATTTCTAAAGCATCAGCAATTCTACCTAGAATTACTATACTAAAACTTCTTTGCATTTTATTGCTTTCAATTTTACTTAAGTAATTCATTGTAATACCTGCTTTATCTGCTAACTCTTGTTGGGTTAAATTAGCTTTGATTCTATATTTTCGTATATTGCATCTTATAATATTGAAATAATAAGTATCATTATGTTTCATAAAAAATCACCTGTACTAATTATGGACAATTAGTCCATCAGGATAAACGCATGAAAATTTAAATCATGT
>ULMP01033978.1_pt1 | contig 15323 bp, 18 predicted proteins | sample 1951681 | NCBI WGS metagenome assembly ULMP01 (sample SAMEA4835553, study PRJEB28245) | human gut metagenome | biome: gut microbiome; material: fecal sample | place: Denmark | collected 2008 | reverse complement strand
ACTAATAATCACTATTACTACTACTCCTATCATGATATTTCTTTTTAAATAACTTCTTTTTAATATCTCAAATTTCATAACTTAACTCTCTTTCTGTGAAGTATTACTTCATTTATTTTTTCATTTATATAAGCTATGATAAGTTCCCTAGCTTATAATTAAATTATAATTTGAGCCAGTTCAAAAGTCAAGAAAAATGTCGCTATTACTTTAATTTCGTTTTCATATAATTTTGATAATGAGACAATGACTTTGGTGAGAAATTTTGAAACAATATAATTATGAAATGGACTATTCAAGAATTTATGAATTAAGAATTAAGAAACATTTAACTCAAAAAAATATATCTCAATTTTTAAATATTAGCATTGCTGCCTATTCTCAGTTCGAAAGAATGGATACTTTAATTTCTATTGAAATATTAAATAAATTAGCTAATTACTATCATGTTTCACTAGATTATTTATTAAAAATTACTGATGATTTAGGTAATGATATTATTTGGAAAGATTTAGATAGAAAACAGGTTGGAGAAAACCTAAAGAAAGTGCGAAAAGATAATAAGTTATATCAGGAAACTTTAGCTCAGGAAATTGGGACTAGTCATTCTTTAATCAGTGAATATGAAAGTGGTAAAAAGCTCATTTCCCTAACTTATGGATATGCAATATGTAAGAAATATCATGTTTCTTTAGATTGGCTTTATGGCAAGAAAAAATAGTTCATATTAATTTTGAACTATTTTTCGTTTCTTTCAATTTCTTTATATGTTAAATAATCTTCTATCTTTCCGGATTTTTGAAATTTTTTCCAGGCTTCCTTTTTATTCATGTTTCTCAACCTTTCTATTTTAATTATGAGCTAACATGAATTTTTTTATTCATTAATAATCTAAAAATCCTAATTCTTTAATATATTTTTCTTTATCTTTCCAATTTTTTATTGTTTTGACAAATAATTCTAAGTATACTTTTTTACCAAGCATACTCTCTAATTCAATCCTGGCTTTCGTTCCTACTTCTTTTAGTCTTTCACCTTTTTTGCCAATAATGATCTTTTTGATAGTATCTCTATCTACTATAATATCTACATTAATATTAATAATATCTTTTTTTTCTTCATAAAATGAAGTATGACAGGTTAGACTATGAGGGATTTCTTCAAGAGTTACATCAAATAATTTTTCTCTTACAATTTCACTAATCATAAAATATTTACTATTACTTGTTTTCATATTTTCAGGAAAATACTTTACATCATCTTTTAAATACTTTTTTATTACTTCTATTAATCTAGTTACATTATCTTTTGTTAATGCAGATATTGGTACTATTTCGGCAAAAGGAAATAAATCTTTATATTCGGCTATATTGTATAAAATATCTTCATTGCTTATTTTATCAATTTTATTTAAAACTAATATTACAGGAGAATCAGTTTTTTTTAAAACATCCATAATAAATTTATCCCCTGCTCCAAGTCCAGTCGAAGCATCTACGACAAATAGCAGGCAATCAATATCTTTTACTAAAGAAATCGCTTGTTTATTTGTTATTTTTCCTAGTTTATTCATCGGTCTTATTATTCCTGGCGTATCCATGAAAACAATTTGATAATCATCTTCATTATAAATGCCTTGGATAATGTTACGGGTTGTCCCCGCTACTTTGCTAGTAATTGCAACTTTTTCATTTATTAATGTATTTAATAGTGTGGATTTTCCAACATTCGGTCTTCCTATTAAGCTTACAAAACCACTTTTCATAATTACCTCCTATAACATTTTAAATAATTCTAAAAAATATGGACCAAAAACAAACAAACTAATTACAATTGAAACAATAGACATAACAAAACTAGCTGCTGATCCACAATCCTTCGCTACTTTAGCTAAAGGATGAATTTCTGTAGTTGTTAAATCAACCGCTGCTTCTATGGCTGTATTAATCAACTCCAAAGCTAAAATAATTCCTAAAGCAATAAAAATTATGGCCCATTCTGATAATTTAATTTGGAAAATAATCCCTAAAATTATAGCCATTAATACCGCAAAACCATGAATCCATAAACTTTGTTCATAACGATAAGCATAAAATAACCCATCTAAAGAATATTTTATACTTTTAATGAAGCGCATTGGTCCATATACTTTTACTTTTTCTCTTTCAAATTTCTCTTTCTTATCTTGTGATTCCGGCCTCATTTAATACCAACTCCTGTAATCCAAACATTATTTTTTCTTCTTCTTTATTCATATGATCATACCCTAATAAATGAAGTAATCCATGAACGGTTAAAAAGCTTAATTCTCTTTTTATACTATGACCATAGACATTTGCCTGTTCTTTCATTTGGGGAATACATATATATATATCTCCTAATATTCGTACATTATTATCGATATGATCTTCTGTATCTTCTAGGGCAAATGATATTACATCTGTTATGCGATCTAACCCACGATACTCTTTATTAATTCTTTGGATCTCCTCTAAATCGACAAATATAATACTAAAATAAGCATTCTTTACTTCTTCATGTTTTAGTACTCTTTTAATGACATCATCTAAATAATCATAATTAAAATCTACCCCTATTAAATCATTTATTTCATAGGTATTTCTCATATAATATTTACCCCCATCCTGCTAAGTAAATATAATACCATAATTGCTAAAATAATTAAACATAAAATATTATATATTATATCTTTAGCAAAAATTCCTGGTAAATATTTTTTGATGGCATTTAAGGCCACATAGAGAAGGAAACCAATAATGGCACCTAATGAATTTAAAATAATGTCGTCTATATCAAAACTTCTGCCAATACATAATTGTACTGATTCTACCGTTGCCGATGTTATAACACTTACTATTAAAATGGTAAGTATTCTTTTGGGCTTGATATAAGTAGATATTAAATAACCAAAAGGGATGAAAATAACAATATTGCCAACCACATTCATTAAGAAAGCTTGAGAACCAATTTCATACCTAAATATTTCTGTAAAAGGAACTAAATTATACCCTCTTACTGTATTTAATTCCGATCTAGTTAACAACTCATATAGTAATAAAATATAGATAATAAATAAAAGATTAGAAAATTCTTTATAAAACACTAATTTTTCATTATTATTGCGAATTGCAGCGATACGTACAACAGCGATAACTACTAAAAAAATAGTTAGCATAGGCCACATATTATCAATTGATTCCGTTAGTATGTTCATTATGTTCTTCATCACTTATATCACTCCTAGACTCATTAAAGTATTCTTTTACTCCTATTTGTTCTTTTACAGCGATAAACATATCTATATATAGTTTATTATTTTTTAGCTCTTTTTGCAAGACTTTTTCATCAATAATACTTTCAAAATTGTCTAGTTTTAATTCTAATTTTTCTTCTACTAATTCTATTAATTTATTAGTAGCTTCTTCCTCTGTATAAGTGTATGTTTCTTCTTTTATTTCATACTCTTTTTGAAGATAAATTTCTATACCAAAAAAGCGAAATAATAAAATATTTTCTACTCTTTTTTCTTCACCAATCCTGCTTTTTAATAAAACTGTTTCTTTAGAATTATTTTTTATCATTAAATTATAACGCATTTTACCTGTGTCTTGATATGTTTTTTCAGAAATGGGAACATTAGCATTTACATTATACCAGACCTCAGCATAAACATTACCGCTTGCACATACATTTTCTTTTACTTCATCATTTAATTTAATACTCCCATTAATTAAGATATTTCCTTTTTTTACATAATCATTGATACTTACTTCTACTACTCCTTTTGTTGATTTAATACTTTTTATAATTCCTGATTTACTTGCAACAATATGACAAGTACTGTAATCTTTTTCATAGTTATTTATTATTCTTTCTTCTACTCGAACATTGATGACCATTCCTTCTACATCTATTTCTAACCATTCAATTTGATCAGGATATTCTTCTTTTATGCTTTCAATAATTGCTTCATATTCGTCATAACTTTTTTTAAAGCTTAAAGTAGTTACGCCTTTTTCTTTTAAAGAATCCATAATTAGTTCTCTTAATTCACTGTTCTCATGTATTACATTTATTTTTACAATGACATTTGATAAAATTAGAAAAACAATACTAGCAAATATAATACCAATAATGATTAAATTATTTTTCTTTAATTCCTTTTTTAATTTATAAATTCCTGTTTCATCTATAATTTCTATTTCATAACTTACTAAATACTTTTTTACTCTCTTTAAATCTTGCTCTAATATTTGAAATTTTAAGTATTCGCTTTCATATTGTATTTCTTTTATATCTACATTCAGACGATTTAATTTTAATAGGCAATTCGTTTTCTTCGTTGTTTTTATGCGAACTAATAAATATCTTTTCATCTTACAAACCTCATATTATGAATAATTCCTTTTATTAATATCTCATTTTTATCCATATTTCTAATTACTAAGTTTTCTCCTTCTATTTTTAAGATAAACTCTTTTAATTTTAACTCAATATATGTATCACTTAAGCTTAATAAATCTAAATAGTAGTAAACATGCAAACAATTATTAAAAAGATCAATATAGTATTCTTGATCATATAAGAAGTTTTGTAAGTTTTTTATCATTCGCATAAACTTCACCCCTATCATTTTATGCAAAAAAGGTATTAAAAAAACCTAATTATATAGGTTTATTCTCTTAGATAGAGTTCTTCTTTCTTTTTTCGTATTTGCTAATTTTAAAGCTATTTCAACATAAGCTTTTTTACTAAAAACTTCATAAATACTACAAAACTTATCTACAATACACACTATTACACTTTCACGATATTTAGGTGGTGTAAAAGTAAGAGGAAACATATGCTTAGATATTATATCAGCTTCAATTCGGTTAATATTATAATCCTTTCGTGCATTAAACAAGGCAATCGTTGGATGAATACGACCATGAAGACCTATATCTTTTGTTGGTTTATATTTAGCATGCCAATCATACAAAAAATAATCATGTAATAGTGCACCTCTAATTAACTCTTTTTCATGTACTTTTATTTTAAAGAATTTACAAAAACGATAAGAAAAATAAGCAACTGCTATACTATGTAGTAGACATGTTGTATTTCCATGTTGAATAAAACGATTCATTTTTAAATATTTCTTTTTATTCATAATTTCTTCTAAATAACTTTTAAACACTAAATCTTCAACAACCCTATTTCTTATCTTCATGATTAATCTCCCTATTTTCTTTTCTGTATAACTATTAAAATACTAATATAAAATGAATGTTATGTCAAGGTTCTTTTTCTTGGTTCATTTCCTTCTATTTTTTTCATAGCTTCTAATAGTTGTGCCTTTTTTTCTTTACTTACTAAATTATTATTTTCGCTCATAATATAATTTATTATCCATTCATATCTATTAGAACCCATTAAATATAGTTTATTGATTATTTTTAAACACATATTTTCTTCTTTTATGGCTTCTATAACAATGTGTGAAAAATATTTTGGATCTACATTACTTAGCAAAATTATTAAATTAGATTCACTAATATTCTCTAATATTTTGTCAATTAATGGTAGTGTTTCTTCACAATTAGTTGTACATGCTAAAGTAAATAAAATTTCATTTACATTTTCATCCTTATATTGACTAATTAAAACAGCTTGATGCTCTTGCGATATTTTCTTCATTAAGTGATCTACAGTCAAAAAGTTATTTAAATCTATTATCTTTCGCACTAAAACAAGATCAGGTTCTTTTTCAAGACTTTCTTCTAATATTGCTAGTAAATATTGACTTTTTAAAACCTTATCAATCTCTATATTTATTACGATAGATTTTAATTCTGCTAATTGTTCTTCTGATGAAGCTAAGCATTGCGCTAAATAGTATATTTGTTTAGGCTTAGGTGTTGTTCTTAAATATTTTAGTAATATTATTCTTGTTTCTAATATAGTTTTATTCTGAAGTAAATTAAATAGAAAGTGAGGATTTTTATTTTTGATGATTCTATTTTCTATTTTCTTATCATAAAATCCCGGTAATGACAAAATATATATTGTGATTTCTGATAAAGGCTTCTCTGATAAATTCTGTTTAATCTTTTCTATCTCCCATAAATATTCTTTACTATTTTGAGATAAATATCTTGATAAACTATATAAAAAGATAGGATTTTCTAAAGCTCTTTGCAAATAATAAGATACATTATTTTGCACTATTCCATCTTTTTTACTTTCTGATATAAATATTAATAAAGCATTAAACAGAATTATCTCTTTTTCTTTCACAGCAAAATTTAATAATTCTTCTATCTCTTTATCATTTAAATATTTTATGATTTCATCATGCAATACAATTAATTTTTTTAAACATTCATAATCTCTTATTATGAATAAATATTTTATTTTCATTTTTAAAAACATAATATCCCCCATTTCTTCTAAAAAATAAAAAAGCCTTTTATAGCTTTTATTTGGCTTTAAAGGTATCTTTTGTATTATAGTAATACTGACATGCACTTATAATAGATAAAATGGTTGCAATAATAATTAGCGCATATCCAACATTAATACCAATTAATTCAAATGGCAAATTATAAAACATAGTTAAAGCCATTCCTATCATCATACACATTGTTTTAGCTTTTCCGGTAAATGATGCAGCAACAACTTTTCCTTTTTTACCACTAGCCATTTTGAATGAATCAACAAATATATCTCTGGTAATAATAATTACTGGTATTGCAATACTGATAAATCCATCGTAAGCAAGAATAATTAATAAACCATTTACTAATACTTTGTCAGCAATCGCATCCATTACTTTTCCAAAATCTGTTACAAGATTTCTACTTCGAGCAATATGCCCATCTAAAAAGTCAGTTAAGGCTGCTAAAACAAATAATATTCCAGCAATAATATATTTTAAATCTACTATAATTTTTCCTGCTACATTAAAAGTTGGAAAATTTATTCCTAGATTATACCAAGGAATGATTAGCATAATTAAAATAATAATGGCTGTTATAATTCTTCCGATTGTTAATTTATTTGGTAAATTCATAATACCCTCCTAAAACTTTACATATCCTATTTCACTAGTAACATGATTATCAATTGTGATTTGCTTTACACTCCAAACAATTGCTAATATAACTAATAAAAATATTACAACATAGATACCTACATAATAAGCATTATTATGCTTTCTAGGTTTTCTAGTGTAAGGACTAGATATTTTATCATTTTCTTCTTTGGCTTCCTTTTTGGCAATTTTTTCAATGGCTTTTACAGGTATTTTAGAGGTATATTCAAACATATATTCATTAAATTCATCAATTAATTTATCGCTATCTAAACCTAAATATTTAGCATAGCTACTAATATATTCTTTTAGGTCAAATATATCTTTAAAACAGCCTATTTTTCCTTCTTCAATATTTAGTAAAAAATTAGCATTGATATTTAAATCTTCACTTGCTTCTTCAATACTTACCCCTGATGCTTCTCGAGTTTCTTTTAACAAACTCCCTATACTATCCAAGGTTTTCTCACTCCTTCTTTTTAAAATAAAAAAATAATATTCATAAGCCATGTTCTGTTCCCTTTCGGGCGACAAATATTTATCTTCTAGTATAACTAGACCCTTACGCCATTTTTTTCTTTTGTAAGAGCTCTCCTACCATATTTTGGATTTCTCACTCGTGGGGTTTACCGCGTTCCATTTCCACTGTTTCCAGTTTGTACGTTACTATGGCACTTTACAAGATATTCCTTCATGAGCTTAGCTTTTAGAAGTTTCTCTCGCCGTTAGCTTTAAGCTACCTTAGGTTATTTTTTCCCTAAGCACGAACACTACAGCCATCACAGGTCTGTGTGAGCATGGACTTTCCTCTACATATTAAAAATTTATGCAGCATTTGTCCGAATATTATTTATTCATATTTTCCAAATACAACTTTTTCTAATTGACTAATTCTTCTTAGTAAATCAACATTACTAGTTCCACTATTATTAGATGATTCACTTGCGACTAATTGCTCTCTTAAAGAACGAATTTCAACTTTTAACTTACTATTGTCCTCTGTTAAATCTCTAATTTCCTTTTCATTCCTTTTGATAATGTTGATAAACTCTGTATAGTCTCTAATTACCATATCTAGGTATTTGTCTACTTCTTGAGGGCGATACCCTCTAGCATCAATCTTAAACTCCTTGTCTAATATTTCTTGAGGAGTTAAATAAATTTTATCACTATACACTTTATCACATCCTTAACACATTTTCATTATAATATTTTTTCGAGTATTTTGTCAATGTCTTTCCCTCATTTGTCAAATAATGTAAATATATTTTTATCAATATATTTATTTAAAGCTTTATAAAAGAATTGTAAAGAGAATGTATAGTACTTTAAAAGAAGAATATTTTGTTCTCCTAAATTCTTTGATTATTTTTATTTGAAAAATTAAACTTCATACGGTGTGGAAGATGTTCCATTTCCTGATTTTATAGTAGCATCAGCTTTCAAATTGATTACTGGACGTACGCCAAGTTCACTATCCGGCCAGATATTGCGGAGGCTGCCATTTGAACGCACATAGAACATGTGAGCAGTACTACTCTCAACATAAAATGGAGACATGGTCCAATAATCAGTATTATTATTTAGGTAGTAACTAGTATTGATTTCATCATATACTCCTCCGGCCATTGCTACTTCATCGGCTGTTATGAGTCCAATTGGATTTGTTAGCGCTTTATTGCCTTCACTGCTTCCACTTACTGTATATAAATCTAAACTATTACTACATTTTAAGGTTGGGATTTTATTATCATATAATCTTTCATATGCTTCATAGTAAATTTCACCATTTGGTTGGCTACTCCAATTAGAACTTACTCTGTCTCCACAAAATCCTCCTTCCGTATTAATTTGGTTTGCATAATTTAATAGTTCATTATGATACCAACCATCTAATACTTCTTTAATGGAACTATTGGTTGTATTTCCATGTTGTTTATTCATGGTATACATGTATCCTACATACTCACTTCGGTTATATCTTGAATTAAATGCTTGCGAGCTATTAATCATGGTACTATCTCCTGTTGCCTTAGCACTTGTTCCATTATAGATTAGTCTTATACTTCCATCTCCATTAATCCGGATTATTCTCCAATAAAATCCGGCAAATTTCACCCAATTATTAGTTACCGCTCCTCTAAAATAGTAACTATCTCCCCAGTCATCTTGGGCTTTATATAATCCCTCATCTGTTGTTGCTACCCTACTAAAATCTGGTGTCCCTGTATTTACTTTGCTATTTGCTAATATTGTATCTTTTAATGCTGTTTCTTTATCAAAATATAGATAGCACTTTGTTCCTTTAGAAGTCACTGGAGCAATACTAAGCGTTTTGGTATTCATATCATAAGTGATCGTCATATCTAGTTCTTTATCACCTATCTTACAATAGCTTTTTTCGCTATTAAATGTATAACCCGAATTCGGTATTTGATCTATCTTTGTATAATCATCACCATCTTCAATATAAACTCCTACTAAACGATCTTCTTTTAAAGTTCTAGCACTTATTAATTCATTTTCTTTGTTGGTATCTCTTAATTTAAGATACCCCCCCCCCAACTACTATTAATAGTGCTGTTGAGAGGATTATTACTTTTCTTTTCATATATTCCTCCTCTATTCTATTATTATTTATACCATATCGCCAAGTTTTTTTCAATATATTTTAATGTCAAAATTAATTGTCAATCAATAGTAAAATAAGGTTGCAAAGTAGATATTTTCATTTATTTATAGTATAATTAAGTAAGGTGAAGTGCATGAAGTATCCTAATAACATCAAAAAAGAATATAAAAAAGAAATTAATTATAAGAATCGAGGAATGGATTTAGAAAGCTTAATTAATGAAGCTTGTAAATATTATCTAGAACATGATATTGCCATTATTTATAAAAAGCCTACTCCTATTGGAGTTGTAGATGTCGATTATAAAAATGGTGCTGTTATTAATAAAGCTTATTTTAAAGAGCCATCTACTTTAGATTATAATGGGATATATAAAGGAAAATATATTGAGTTTGATGCAAAAGAATGCCAATCTAAAACTAGTTTTCCTCTTAGTAATATTCATGATCACCAAATTAAGCATATCGATAATATTATTAGGCATGGTGGTGTTGCTTTCTTAATTATTAGTATGAATGGACAATATTTTTTGTTTAAAGGGATAGATTTATTAAAATTTATTGAGAAAAATACAAGAAAGAGTATTCCCTATTCAGTAATTGAAGAATTAGGTTATTTATTAAAAGTAAATTATAATATTGGTATTGATTATATAAAAGGAATAGAAAAAGCTTATGAAGGAGTTGGTTATTTTGAAAATACCAAAGATTAAAGTTAAGAAGAAAGTTAGTAGTAATGGTGAGAAAGTAGTTAAAGAAAAGAAGAAGAAAAAAGGAAGTAAGAAAAATACTATTTTAATTATTTTAATTAGTATGGGAATTGTTATTGCTTCTCTTATTTTAGCTTTTGCTTTATATATTATTATTACTTCACCAGATTTTGTAGTAGAAGAATTATATACAAAAGAGCCTACCGTTTTATACGATAAAAATGGTGATGAATTAACAAGAATTGGTAAAGAAAATGTTGAATTAGTTACTTATAGTGATTTACCACAAGTATTAGTTGATGCGTTAATAGCAACAGAAGACTCTAGATTCTTTCAACATAATGGATTTGATGCAGCAAGATTTATTAAAGCTAGTTTAGGACAACTTGCTGGTAAGAATGCTGGCGGTGCTTCTACTTTATCCATGCAAGTTATCAAAAACACTTATACAGATCCTAGTTTAACTAGTGGTATAAAAGGTATTATTCGTAAATTTACTGATATCTATATGGCTGTGTTTAAATTAGAATCTTCTTATACTAAAGAAGAAATCATTGAATTTTATTTAAATAGTCAATGGTTAGGTAGAGGTACTACAAACTATGCTTCTATTAATGGTGTTGAACAAGCTAGTCAATATTACTTTGGTAAATCTGTTTCAGATTTAACTTTATCAGAAGCTAGTTTACTCGTGGGTATGTTTAATGCTCCAGATGCTTATAATCCTTACAAATCGCCAGAACTTGCTAGTGAGAGACGATCAACGGTATTAAGTTTAATGGTTAGACATGGTTATATTGCTGAGGAAGAAAAAGAGTTTGCTGAGGCTGTTCCTGTTCAGAGCCTACTTGCTGATCGATCTCAAGAAACAAGCGATTCTTTCCAAGCATTTATCGACTTTGTTTTAATGCAAGTTCAAGAAGAAACTGGTGATAACCCTTATAATACATCAATGGAGATTTATACTACTTTAGATCCAGATATTCAAACTGTTTTAACCCAAATTGAGAATGAAGAAATTTATGAGTTTGCTAATGATGTTGTGCAATTTGGTATGGCTGTTACAAGTACAGAAGATGGTTCAGTGTTAGCAATATCTGGGGGTAGAAACTATCAAGTACAAGGTACAAATAGAGCTGTTGGTAAAGAATATAGAGGTATTGCAAGACAACCTGGATCAGCAGCCAAAATTATATTTGATTATGGACCTTATGTAGAATATCTAAATGGTTCATCCGGTACTTTATTCTTAGATGAAGCTTGGAACTATACTAAAGGTGGTAGTGTTCTTAATGCCGATCGAAGCTATTGGGGAGAAATTACGATGCGTCGGGCTTTAGTTAACTCTCGTAATGTTCCAGCTATTCAAGCGTTCCAACAAGTAGAAAATGAAGTTGGATTAGATAAAATCGCTGAATTTGCTCATAGTTTAGGAATTGATTATGGTGAAAATTTATATGAATCTGCTGGTTTAGGTGGTTTTGATGGAACAGATCCTCTTTCAATGTCAGCTGCTTATGCTGCATTTGGGCGCGGTGGTATTTATATTGAACCTTATTCTTTTACCAAAGTTGTTTACACAGAAACAGAAGAAGTGTATACCCATCCTGTTGTTAAAAATCGCGTCATGAGCGAAGAAACAGCTTATATTATTACAGATATTTTAGTCGATGCCGGTATTGGTGGCATTGGTGGTAGTATTGGTGCTAGTAGTAGCAAGCAAATTGCTGCTAAAGGTGGTACTTCTACTATTGATAAAGCTAGTGCACAAGCAAACGGTATTCCAGCATCTGCTACTCCTAATCATTGGAACATTACTTATTCTCCAGAATATTCCATCGCTTTATGGTATGGTTATGATAAAAATAGTGAAGGTTATTTAACTAGTGGTACTGGTATGTCGGCTCGTAAAGCAATTATGAAAGCTGCTGCTACGAGAATTTATACAAAAAAATCACAATTTGAAAGACCATCAGGAGTAGTATCTGCTACTGTAGAGCTTGGCACTTACCCTCTTCAACTTGCTAGTGAGCATACTCCAAGTAATTTAAAAGTTACAGAATTATTTAAAGCTGGTTATGAACCTACAGAAGTCTCAAGTAGATTTGATACTTTAAAAGATCCTACAAATGGTAAAGCTACATATGATGGTTCAACAATTAAAATTTCTTGGGATGCAATTGCAACTCCAGATGCTATTAATCCTAGTTATTTAGAAGAATATTTTAATGGATATTTTAGTAATTCATATAGTCAATATGCTCAAAAATATTATCAGTCAAGAATTGACTATAATAATGCTAATATTGGTAATATTGGATATCAAGTTTATTTAAAAGATGCTAGTGGTAATTTAGTAAGTCTTGGCTATACAACTAATAATTATTATACTTATACTGCTACTCCAGGAACAGAGTATACTTTTGTTATTAAGTCTGCTTATAGTATCTTTAAAAATAATATGAGTCCTGGTTTAACAATTACTGCTAAAACCAATATGGATAGTAATATTGGCGATATGGTTGATCCTGATACTCCTCAGGAAGATGACAAACCAAATGAGGATACTGGATTAGAATAGGATTCGTTTATGACGAATTCTTTTTTTATATAAAAAAAGCAAACTATAATTTCATAGTTTGTTTTAGTCTTTTAATTACTTTCTTTTCAATTCGTGAAATATAACTTTGAGAAATTCCTAATTTTTCGGCTACTTCTTTTTGAGTGTATTCCTCCGTATTATTTAATCCGTATCTTAGTGTCATAATCTCTTTTTCTCTTTCATCTAATGATTTTATTTCTCTCGTTAATATTTCTTTATTCAAATTTTTTTCATATTCATTAGGTACAAAATCAATTTCTGTTCCTAAAATATCTTCTAAATGTAACTCATTTCCTTCAGAATCATAATTTAGTGCATCTTCAAAACTAATCTCTCCTCTTCTTTTTTTATTTTTTCTCAAAAACATTAATATTTCATTAGAAATACAGCGTGAGGCATAAGTTGCTAATTTAATATTTTTATCTAATTTATAAGTATTGATTCCTTTAATTAGTCCAATCGAACCAATGCTTACTAAATCTTCTACATCATAACCTGTATTCTCGTATTTCTTGGCTAAAAAGACAACTAACCTTAAATTGTGCTCAATTAATTTATTTTTGGCATCTATATCTCCTCTTCCTGCTTTAATAATACAATCTCTTTCCTCGTCTTCTTCTAAAGGTGGTGGTAATTTATCCGTTGAACCAACAAAAAAACATTCATTATATTTATTCTTTAACCATAATAATATTTTATTTATCATATGTCCTCCAATATTTTATAATTTAATAAACAGTCTATTCCATTTAATTTAAAGGATTCTTCACTTAATCCTATAAGGTAATTTACTAATTTTTTATCATTTACTATTATATATTTAGGTTTAATACACTCTATTAGCCCATGATGATTTAAAGAGTTATATGGTACATACATCGGACTTCTAATATTGATATTTCCTTTTATTTTCTTTTTATTTAATAAAATTATTGGTTTATTTGTAATAGGGTCTATTAATTTATTCCCTGTATCTAAAAAACCTGCCATACTTAATTCTTGGTTGTCATTCAGTACTATTTTTACCTTATAATAGTAATTTTTAATTTCTTTTAAGGCTTTTATACTTTTTATGAATATATAAAGAATAATGGGAGCTATTAAAAGAATTATTATATAGTTCATATTTTTAAATTCTATATTTAAGTAATAAACAAAACCTCCTAATATTACACTTGTCATATATAAATAAATTCCATTATAAATAGTATATTTTATATTTTTATAGCCAAATGCAATTATAACCATTATTATTCCCATAATTAATTTTAAGATAGTAAATAAACCACTTGATATAGGAATAAATAAACTAATTAAAGTTATTTCACCAAATAAAGATGCTAATAATAAACGATAGATTTTACTATATCTTTTTAATGCTATATTAATTGTCAGTAACAACAACAAGTCAAATAAAAAATTAACTAATATTAATAAATCGATATAGATAATCATAGTATCACCAAAATGATTATATAACACTACTTTTGAAAAAATTGTCAAATAAAAAACAAGAAGTTTATTTTCTTATTTTTTATTCTGCTCCAACTACTACATACGGATCACTACTTGTTCCACTACCAGTTATTTCAACATCACTAGCTATATTAATAACTGGACGTACGCCATTCGAACCACTTACATCAGGAACAGAAAACTCACCAGTAGGCGCTACCCCAAATACACTTGCTCCGCTTCCGGTTGTTTTAAAACCATACGGAGTCATTGTCCAATACCATTCGCTTACACATAAATAATAATCACTATTAAGAATTCCATGAACACCACCCGCCATAGCCACTTCGTCTGCTGTAATGAGTCCTACTGGATACTTCAAAGTTTTATTCCCTTTACTACTTTCATTTAAAGAATAATAATCATTATTATTTTGGCATTTAAGCTTCGGAACTTTTATACTGGATAATAGTCGGACATATCCTCCATAGTATGTTTTTGTTGTTCCTGTTCCTCCTTGACCATTACTCGAAGTAATTACGGTACTTGGCTCTCGATCTCCACAAAATCCTGATTCTTTACTGATCTTATCTCCATATCCTTTATTGGCTATATTCGTTATATACCAGTTATCTAATACGCTTTTTATAGTACTTGATGTTCCAAGCCCATGAACTTGTCCACTTGTATACATATATCCTACATACATGTTATCATCTTTAGAATTATTAAAAGAACTTTTTTGAATTAGTTTACTTGATTCTGTTTGCATTGTTCCATCATAGATAATTCTTACACTTCCATCTCCATTGATTCGGATTATTCGCCA
>ULMP01043857.1_pt1 | contig 15437 bp, 14 predicted proteins | sample 1951681 | NCBI WGS metagenome assembly ULMP01 (sample SAMEA4835553, study PRJEB28245) | human gut metagenome | biome: gut microbiome; material: fecal sample | place: Denmark | collected 2008 | reverse complement strand
CGGCTCCCCTTCCACCACTCACGTGGTCCCCCTCCCCCATAGATGGGGGAGGAAAGTTTTTAGAAAACGTAATCGCCCCTCCCCTATAAATGGGGAAGGCACGTTTTTAGGAAAGGTCTGTCAATCCTTATCGTCCAGGCGCTATCTCGTCTGCCATTTTCTCCACAGCCTGGGAGAAGGGGTTATGGGGATCCTGGTCTATGAGGAGCCGGCCGTTATCGGCGGCCGATGAGACAGCCAGGTATTCGTTAGGAAGGATATGAGCCACCGGAAAGCCCAGGGCTTTGGAGAATACTGCCTTTTCCTCTTCCGTGCAGGGCGATACGCGGGTGAAGACAGGACGGACTCTTTCTTTGTAGTCATCCCAGCTGCGGAAGATTTCAAGGGCCCGTTTCATATGCTCCACTTCATAGCCGCCGTTCACCATGGCCATGAGCACTGTTTTATCAGAGAGCTCGCAGGCCGTGCAGGATATGTCGGAGAAGCCGGAAGACAGATCCAGAAGGACGTAGCGGAAAATACTTCTTGCCATATTGATGAGGCTGGTCATGCCTTCCATGGTCACCGTTTCTGCCAGGTCCGGCTTGGCTGCGCCGCAGAGAATGGACAGATGGTCATTCACAGGGACGAAGTAGGATTTAAGGGTCACCGGAGAAAGAAAGGAAATATCCCGCACCGCTTCCACGATGGTACTCTGGGGCGTAAGGTTGAAGAATACGGACATGTCGCCGAACTGGAGATCTCCGTCTATAATGGCCACCGATTCTCCCGTTTTTTGGGCCAGGGCGGCGCCCAGGTTTGAAATGAGGGTGGTTTTTCCGCTTTTCCCTTTAGGGCTGAAGAAGGACACCACCTCTGAATGATGGGCAGCAGCAGCGTTGCCCAGATTCTGAATGGTTTCACGGAGCTCTTCCCCGGTGAAAGGCTTAATCATGAAGCCGCCGGCACCGGAGCGCATGAGGCGGGACTGGGCTTCGGAATCCCATTTCCGGCTCATCCCGATAATGGCGGTATGGGGATAGGATTTCTTCAAATCCGGCAGAAGAGCGCCATTTCTTTCATTATCAATATCCAGAAGGATGAGCTCCGGCTTAAAGGCCTGCATCTGTCCCAGGGCATCGCCGGCATTCCGGTAACGGGCACTTAAGACAAAGCCCGGCGTATTTTTGATCACGCTGGAAAGCCTTTCCATCATGACCTGATTATCTTCAATAAGGACGGTTCTGTATGCCAAAATCCTTCACCTCCTTCAGGAAAACAGGCGGGAGAGCCAGCCGCCATGGTCGTCTGCTTTTTCTTCTTTCTTGTCCGCGTCAGGCCGAACATAGCCGTCTACAATGGAAACCAGCTCCTTTGCCAGCGGCGTATGCCGGGCTTCCAGAACGAAAGGAACGCCGGTCCTGATGGAATTCTGGGCGGTCTGGAAATCATTGGGAAGGACATAGTCGAAATGCTTTCCCAGAATCGATTCCACATCTTCCACATCAATGCGGGTTTTCGCATTGCTTCGGTTCAGTACATACCGGATTTTGCTGTCATCATAGCCCAGCTCCTTCAGCGTATCGCTGCCCCGCTTCATATTTTTAATGGTAGGTATGAAATCCACAATGCCCACAAAATTAATCAAGGTGGACAGGTCCATAATGGACAGGTTCAAAGCACTGAAGGTGGACGTAGTATCTACGATGACATAATCATATTCCAGCTGCAGCTGCTGCACCAGAGAGCGGATGATGCCATTGTCCATATTGTAAGCCTCTTCCATAAGCTTCGGATTGGTGAGCACATCAAAGGAAACGCCGCCGGCCTTGTACTTCGTCAGATATTCCACCGCCACCGTGTCCTGGGGATTCTCCTTCATGGCCCGCTGGGCATCGGCAATGGTCTTCTTAGGATTGAGCTTCAGGTAATAGCAGATATCCCCAAACTGCAGATCCAGGTCCACCAGGCACACCCGCATCCCCTGCTTCGCCAGCTCCGCCGCAATATTAACAGCAATCAGCGACTTCCCCACAGCATAAGCCGTACTGAAAACAGTAAATATAGTCCCTTTCCTGCCTTCCATGTGATGCCTCCATTTGCGTCAAATCTATAAACAACATTGTGTATCATAAGTGCGTAAGGGGCAAAAAGGTTGTGTGACACCTCGTTCCTCGGTGTCAAGGTTGTGTAGAAGGGGGCATAAAATTATCCATATCCCCATATTCCTCCACTTCTTCCCTTGCAACTGTAGACTTTTCGCCCATTTTATCTTCTAAAGAAGCTATCAGCTTTTTTAACAGCCAAATCACTTTTTTCACATGATAAATAATGTGATTTGCTGTTTCTTCAGATATAAAACGCCTGCGTGCACAAATAATCAACTGGGTTTCCACCTCATATGCTGACCCCTTGGCATTATATAGAAAATGAATGTAATCTTTCAGGGTACCTCGTCCTGCTCCTTCCGCTATATTGGAGCCAATGGAAATGACTGCACGCCTGAGCTGATTGGAAAGAGCAAAAGTTTCATAATCAGGAAGACTCATGGCTACATCATATACTTCATCTATCAAAATTAAAGTTTCCTGCCATACAAGCAGCTTCTTATAGTTGCTCATAAGTCAATAGCCCTCCAGATTATTTATAAACCTGCGGCGACGCCGCGCCCCCTTTACCTGACCGCTGCCACGTCCATGATGCGCCGATGTGTCATCTCACAAAAATGATATCCTGCAGTGCTTTTTACTTGTGCACCGCCACCTTTATCTTGAGCGCAAGCGAACTCAACCTTTTTACACAACCCGCCGTGTCAGCGGCCATAACCTACGGCGAAGCCGCACCCCCTTTGCCTGACCGCTGCCACGCCCATAATGCGCCAATGTGTCATCTCACAAAAATGAGATCCTGCGGTACTTTTTTACTTGTGCACCGCCACCTTCACCTTGAGCGCAAGCGAACTCAACCTTTTTACACAACCCGCCGCGTCAGCGGCCATAACCTGCGGCGAAGCCGCACCCCTTTTACCTAGCGTACCCATCCATCACGGCCCTTACTCTATCACGGATGTCTGTCTTTTCTTTATCCATGGCAGATGTGTCTACGGGGTGTTCTACTTTTTCCCGTTTGACTACCGGCACTTTTTCTGCTCCTTCAGGGACGGGGGTCTTTTCTACTCCTACTACCTGGAGATTGTTTTTCTCTCTGGCGTAGTCTTCTTCTGTCATGGGGACGTAGACGGTTTCGCCTTTTTCATCGGTGGTGCGGAGGATATGGGAGGGACCCTGTTTTTGGGGCTTTTCTTCCAGAATCACCGTATCTCCATTGTCTTCGCCCGGTTTATCTCCAAAGATGTCGGTTTCTTCCTGTACGGTTCCCGGTTTGACCGGGGTGTTTACGTTCACCCTTTCCGCATTGCGGAGATTCCGTTCGTTGGTTTCGTAGGCGCCTTTCATGCGCTGGCTCATGGCTACCGGCGTGTCGTCGGATACCAGGGTGGGGGTGATGAGGATGAGGAGTTCCCGGTTATCCCTTGTTTTCTGGGTATGGCGGAAGAACTGGCCGATAATGGGAATGTCGCCCAAAAGAGGAATCTTTGTCACCGTTTTGCCGTCCTGGGAGTTCAGGAGGCCGCCGATGGCCATGGTCATGCCGGAGCGGACGTTAATGACGGCATCCGCTTCTCTGGAGGCAATAGCAGGAATGGAAAAATCATTTTCTGTCACGCTGTGGCCATAGTCCAGAGTGGACACTTCTGCATGCACCTTGGAGGTGATTTTATTTTCTGCATCTACCACCGGTTCAATGTTCAGCTTGATACCGTATTCCCGCCAGTCGATGGCGATCTGGCCGTCACCGGCAGAGGTAGGAATGGGGATACGGCCGCCGATAAGGATGTTTGCCTTCTGACCGCTCATGGTGGTAATGGAAGGACGGGACAGGATTCTGGCCTTCCCTTCTGTCACCAGCGCCTGAAGGGAGGCATTGATATTGGAAAAATGGCTTCCCAGCCATCCGAAGCTGCCACGGCTGTTCTTAAAGTTTTCTCCTGCATAAAAGAGTCCGGACGAACCGCGGGTCAGGTCATCATTTCCGGAATCAGAACCGGAACCGGTACTGCTGCCGATGGTGGGAGACCAGTACTGGATACCCAGATTCCTTTCAGCAGACGTATTGATTTCTATAATCTGCGCTTCCAGCCGCACCTGGCTGGGGTTTGTCATATCCAGAAGATCAATGATATTGGAATCGGTAACTGCCCCCTGTCCTTCGCCATTGGCAGAAGCGGAAGAAGCAGCGCCACCGCCGCTTCCCAGATAGAGCTGGGCTACTTTCACTGCCGAATCATGCTCATACTGGTTCTTCACTTTGCCCCGAAGCAGGAGCTTGCCATTCATCATCTGCACTTTGACACCGGGATAGCCGATAGCCTTCTGGATGGCTTTTTCCGTGCCTTCATCATCACCGGAAACGTACACATTATATTCCTGCCGGCCATGATTGGACCATACCAGAAGGGAAGTGGAGCCGGCCTTCTTCCCTACCACCAGATAATCGTTATTGGAAAGGAGACGGATATCCGCAATGTCCGGATTTCCCACTGCCAGCCGGGTAATGCCGGAATCTTCCATATACCGGGACCCGTTTACAGATACATTGAGAATATCGGCAGCAAACACATGGCCTGCTGCGCCAATCATGGCCGCCGTAACCAGGAGGCCCAACCGTTTTAACTGTTTATTCATTATCACTGCCCCCTGCTCACATTTGTACCACGAATGACTTCAATGCCGGAAAGGCCGCCCGATGGGCCGCCGGAAGAAATGGAAACTGCCGGAGCAGAAGCGGACTGCGAAGGCTGCGGCGCTGCGTAGACAGGCTGCGGAGCCACCTGAGGAGCCGGCTGAGGCTGCTCAGCTTTCGGAAGGGGAATCACGTAGTAGCCTACATAATGGTCTCCTTCATCATTAGATGGGCGAAGCAGCATCTGCAGCTGGCCGATCTGGGTGGATGCAATGAGCTTGGCCGCATCGTAGGGCGTCAAAGCCACCGTCACTACCGACGGCGTGCCCATGGAAGCGCTGGATGTATTCGTTCTGGGCGCGCTGCCGCTTGGCATGCCCTTGCCGTCTTTATCTGTATTCTGCGACTGGGGCTGCGGCGTACCGCTGCTCTTGTTCACTGCCAGGATGAGCACATCTTTCAGAAGGATTTTCGACGTAATCCGGTTCATTCCCTCTCTGGACGTGACCAGAAGGATATCCACCTTATCTCCCGGTTTGGCAAAGCCGGAAACGCCAGTGACATCATTCACGGAGAAGGACACTGCCCTCATGCCGTCAGGAATGAGGCCCACAAAGCCGCCTGCTTTCTGGGACAGCTTTCTGGCAGTAATCATATCGCCGGAGAAAATGGTGGTGCCTGCCTTCTTTCCCACCACCGCATTCTTATCAGTCAAAGCGCCGGAGGGAACCATGTTGGAAGAAACCTCCACCGCCTTCACCATATCTTCGGTAATCACGGTTTGGGGCTCAATATCCCGAGAGGCCTCAATGACAGGAACCATGGCCGCCGCTGCCGGCTTCGATTCCTTCTTGTCTGAAAAAGCAGCAGACAGGATAAAGTAAATAATCAAAAATACGAGAATTGCCGCCAGACCGCAAAGCAGCAGCAGCTTTTTAGGAGACATTCTCTCAATGGCGCCGGATATCTTGTCTGAAAGTTTCAACTCCGCTCCCCCTTCATACCGTAAACAATGGGCGAATCAAAAAATGGCAGAATCTGCTGTATCTTTCTGCCCGATTTCATACTATGCCATGCATCCCCGATTCCCCCAAGTACCAGGTAGATGAAAAAAATACATTCTTGGCATTATTTTAGCATAACACAGAATCTACTGCTACTGAAAAGCAGTTTGAAAGCAAGGTGAAAGTTGTAAAACGGGAAGAAAAAGGATATAAGATTTTTTTATAGGAAGTAATAGCCTATCCTACATATCAGCTAACTCTTCCCTGTAAATTCCCTTGATATCATAATATCTGGCAAAGGCCACATTCCTCCAGTGGTTGACATCCTTCTCAACAGGCGAATTAAAAGCATGCATACCTGTGAGCAATACCCATTTTTTTAGCACATCCGGTTCTCCTGTTACTTTCAGCACCAGGTTCTTTCTGGAAAGACTTTCTGCCTGGCGAATAATATTTCCCATGTACAAACGCTGGTTGTAATACTGTACTACAGAGGTTGAAAAGGTAAAGCAAAAATATAAAATCCAAAGGAGAGAGAGTACGCTGCAGACCTTTGCTTTTACTATATTCTTTTCACTCAGCTGCGTTACCCGGTGAATCAGCATAACTGCAGTCATCAAAAAGATGAGACTGGGAAAGGCAGCCCGGAAAGGGGACTCCGGAGAAAAAAGCATGATTAGATTAAAGAGCATGCTCATAACCGCAAACCAGGAGGCAAGGCGAATATGCCTGCCATATTTATTCACCTGCAAATATTTTCTTCTGCGATAAGCCATCCATAGATACATCCACAGAAAACTCTGCACCAAGAAGCAGAATCCCAGAGAGAGCAAATGGCCTCCATCAAGAAACAGGAATTGGAATGTTTCTCCGCTTTCCTTCATCCGTATAACATTGCCCGGTGAAAGCATCAGAAGTCCATACCCCATAGCCAGCCCTGCCATTCCAGCTGCCATCCAGAGTTCCACTTTCTTCCGTTTCCCGTAATAAACAAGATATACCAGTCCACTGAGGCCAATCCAGCAGATGGTATTCTCATTGGAATCTCCTGCCAGGACACCAAGGATAAACATGAGCGGAATGAAATAACCGGACTTCCGGCTTTCATCTTCCATAAAATACCTATGGATGTAAGGAAGGAGAAATAAAATCACTGCAAGCAGAGGGAAAAAGTAATTGCAGGCTCCGTCAATCCACACTATCGTACCAGGAAAGTTAATATTAAAGGACCAGAAACATAAGAAGGTGATCAAAATATCAAAAGGCCGGAGAGAAAAAGTGATTCTTCCCTCATGGGCAATCCACTGGATGGAAAACAGCAGCAGAATAATGCCTGCCGCCATGGCCAGGTTAAACCAGGGCCTTCCTATCCAAAGAAAGAACATGGCCAGCATCTGGGCAATGACTCTCCCGCCCCAGGTCATATAATAGGAATATCCACTGGCAAGAATATCACTGAAACTATCTATACGACGGGCATTTTCAGAAAGAGGCACATACATGGAATGCCCCTCCCACATAAAGGAGTAGATATAATCATCACCCATAAACCTGAAAGCAAGACTTTCGAGCAGAAGCATAAAAGCAAATATACATGTAACGGTAACCCATAACCTCTCGCCACTCTTAGGCATAATCATCCCCCTTTCATTCTGTATTATGCCCCAGCCATCAAAATTAAATATAGGGCTTCTATGACTTTAATCATTTCTTATAGATATATATTTCTTAAAAACCCCTGTAAATACACTTTACCTATGGATTTACACGCCGAATCCCCCGGATATGATAGTATCGGGCAAAAGATACATTTTCCCAATTATTTTCATTTTCAGAAAAATCACTATTCCCTAAATGGAAGCCGCTAAGTATACGATAACGGCTGTCCTTCAAAATAGGAGATGGCTGTACTTCCAACACCTGGTCACGAGGCGCACTTTCGGCCATGGATATGACAGATTTCTCCCATACATAGTTTTCGTTATATCGCCAGATTGTAAAGCCTGCCGTCCAGATAAAATAAACCACTCCCAAAAGAGAAGCAAATTTCTCCAGTGACTTCTGTATTACATAAACGCCCTGAATTTCAGCACACCGGGAAATCAGCATGACTGCTGCCACAAGGAAAACCAGGTTAGAGAATGTGCTTCGTGCAGGCATGATGGGCGATAAAAACATAATGAGGTTAAAGAGAACGCTTATCCCCGCAAACCAAAAAGCCAGACGGAAATAGTTGCGGTCTTTCCCTTCCGGATGAAAATGACGCTTCCAGCGATATCCCTTCCATAGATAGAACCAGAGAAAATTCTGAAAAAGGAGACTCAGCCACATAATCGCCATATGATTAAAAGCAGATTCTTTGATTCCCATATCATTAGACAAACGCACAAAGTTCCCCGGTGCCAGCATAAGAAGGCCAAAGCCTATAGATAACCCAATAAAGCCGGAAATCATCCAGGCCTGCAAAGTTCCCTTCTTCCGTGCATGATATAAATAAAAAAGTCCGGTCAGCCCTATCCAGCCGATGGTATTCTCATTGGCATTGCCTGCCAAAAATCCCAATGCCGCCATAGCAGGTACCATCCATTCCTTAGAGGAGACGACACCTTTTGTGAAATAATGACGCACATAGGGAATGAGAAAGAGAAGAAGAAATGCAGATGTCCACAAGTAATTACTGGATCCCGCCATCCACAGCATGACCCCCGCAAAATTAAAGGTAAAGGCCCAAAGGCAGAAAAAAGTGATTGCCAGTTTTTTAGCAGATATATGCAGTGTCACTCTTCCTTCATGGGCAATCCATTGAATGCAGAAGCAGAGAAAAACAACTATAGCTGCATTAACGATATTGAACCAGAATTTTCCGACCCAAAGGAAAAGCATAAGGAAAAAATGGGCCACAAGCCGGCCGCTCCAGGTCATGTAATGACGCCCCAGAGAAGTAAATATATCAGAAAAACTTTGAATTCGTACTGCCTCTTCTGATAAGGGCACACCAATGGCATGTCCCTCCCAGATGAAAGAATACACATAGTCATCACCGGGGAAAGGATAGCAGAAGCTATTCAGTAAAAACATGAATCCCCAAATGCCCAAAGCAGTTATTAATAAATTCTTTCTTCCCATATTTTCGCCACCTATCTATATTTGCCAATGCGCTATTTAATTTTGTTTTAATACCTGCGGTTTCAATACTTAGAAAAAGCTGCATTAAGTAATGAAGTTTACCCACTTACTGTCCGATTCATTCCCTGCACTCCCCATCTATACTCATATATGCTTTACATTATATACTATTATAAGATTTCGCAATATAAAAAGATTTCGCAATATAAAAATGATAGAATAAATATATTACAGAATGGTTTATTTTCGTTACATATAGAGGTTCCTATGAAAATATCCTTAATCGTACCGGTGCTTAACGAGGAGGAAGCCATTCCTGTTTTCTACCGCACCGTCCGCTCTTTTCCCGCTTTTCAGGGGCAGGACGTGGAAATCCTTTTTATCAATGACGGCAGCATCGACCGCACAGAAGCTATCATCGACGGGCTGGCAGAAAAGGACAGCCTGGTTAAACCTATTTCCTTTACCCGCCACTTCGGAAAAGAGGCCGGCATTATGTGCGGCCTCCATTACGCCACCGGCGATGTGGTGATTCCCATTGACGTAGATCTGCAGGATCCCATCGAAGTGATTCCGGCCATGCTGGACAAATGGGCTGACGGAGCAGACATGGTACTGGCCAAACGCATCGACCGCTCCAGTGACAGCTTCCTGAAGCAGATGACGGCGAAGCTCTTCTACAAACTGAATAACCTCATCAGCGACCTGAAATTGGAAGAAAACGTAGGCGATTTCCGCCTTTTAGATCGAAGCATGGTAGATGAGCTGAAGCAGCTGCCGGAGCGAAACCTTTTCATGAAAGGCATCCTTTCCTGGGCCGGCGGCCGCACCGCCATCGTCACCTATAAGAGGGCGCCCAGAAGCGCAGGAAAATCCAAGTTCAACGGGTGGAAACTGTGGAACCTGGCCATGGAAGGCTTCACCTCCTTCTCCACCGTCCTTCTCCGCATCTGGGGCTATATCGGCATGGCCGTGGCAGGCTTTGCCTTCCTCTACGGTCTCTTCATGATTGGCCAGAAACTCCTCCTGGGCAACGACGTCCCCGGCTACCCCTCCATGATGGTCACCATACTCTTCCTTGGCGGCATCGAACTCATGGGTATCGGCGTGCTGGGCGAGTATATAGGTAGAATTTATATAGAGACCAAACACCGCCCCCGCTATGTGGTCAAGGACATGAATGCCCAAGAAAAGCGGCGTGCTTTATGGGAAGGGAAAGGAAAATAAGGAGTTTCCTACTGTCATCTCGACTACAGCGGAGCAAAGTGGCAAAATCTCACGCCCCATTGCTTCAGGCCACACTGAGGCCACTCCCCCTCCCCATGGTCATTTCAAAAATCCCAGCGAAGAAAAATAGAAATCATTCAAAAAGCCTGCTGCAGTGCATAGCAGCAGGCTTTCTTTAGTGTGATAAAGAAACTTTTTTGAAAATTTTTTGATGGGGACCTTCACATTTTTGAATCTCGCGTTATTTATATAGTAGAGGGATGTGAAAGACCTGAGGAATGGAAAGACGCTCATCATATTTTCCCAAGATGGCCATAGGGAATGGAATTATGAGGAGCAGGCATCCATGGGTTAACCTCTTTCACTCCCCGCCTGATCAGGCAAAAAGCAAAAAATCACAGGGAAATCCGGAAATGCAGTCCAAATCCTGCAGAAATGACGGGAGACTCGTGTATGGCGCGCGCCGTCGTACCTCGTACAGCAGCGGCCGTAGACCATGCAGACACCGAACTCATTGGGCAGTCAGGGCGCCGGATTTCCTTGTGGTGTTTTTTATTGGCATTTTTTGTCATTTCGACTGTCGGTCAGCCGCCAACAGGAAAGTCCTTCTGCATTTCTCGTTTTCCCTTGAGGGAAAGTGCCACGAAGTGGCAAAAGGGTGTACGAGGGTAATAATGATACTGATACTCCATTGCTGCTCTACGCTCGGCCAACTTCGGCTGACTTGGAGGCTCTATGCAGAGTCTCCACAGAGTGGGGAAATCTCATCCCCCAGTAGCACAAGCCACATTGTGGCATGAGATCTCTCGACTCGGAGTTTCAATAGCACCGGTCACATTTATCCCCATACCGGCATGCAGCTCCGCTCGAGATGACGGGTGCCGGGCAGCTTACCGTCATTTCAGCAGGTGACGATTGACACAAGTGCCCCCGCCCTGTCGTCATTTCGACCGTAACGAAGTGGAGTGGAGAAATCTCATTCCTCAATGGCACAAGCCGCATTGTGACCGGAGATCTCTCCACTCGGAGTTTCAATAGCACTGGTTACATTTATTCCCATAACGGCATGCAGCTCCGCTCGAAATGACGGGGTGCCGGGCAGCTTACCGTCATTTCAGAAGGTGACGATTGACATAAGTGCCCCCGCCCTATCGTCATTTCGACCGCAGCGAAGTGGAGTGGAGAAATCTCACGCCCCGATGGTACTGGCCGCATTGACGCAGGTACCATGCAGCCCCATCCATTGGTATTTATTTCCGAATGACCTGCCAGGCAAACTTGTAAAAATTGGGCTTTTCAAACTATGATAAAATAGATACAGAAGGAGGTGGTGCGGAAAATGGACACTGCAGAAGACAAGCTTATGGGTTACGGCGAACCCCGGTATGACCAGAGCGCGAAAAATATCCTATCCGACAAATCCATACTGGCTCACATTCTGAAAAGCACGGTTTCCGAATTCAAGGATGCTTCCATAGAAGATATTGCCAATGTCTACATTGAAGGAACGCCGGAAGTCAGCCAGATACCTGTGAACCAGGACAAGACCAATGCCGTCACGAAAAAAATTCAGGGCGACCGGAATGAGGAATCGAGCCCCACAGAAGGCTGGGTCACTTTTGATATCCTTTTCCATGCCAAAGCCCCGGAATCAGGCGACCTGATTACCCTTATCATTAATGTGGAAGCCCAGAAAACACAGAGAGCCTCCACCCTTGGTTACGACATACTGAAGCGGGCGCTGTACTATGTGAGCCGCATCATGTCCAGCCAGAAGAAACGGGAATTTGAAGGCTCCGACTATAACAGCATCAAAAAAGTCTACAGCATTTTCATCTGTATGGATTCTCCCAATGGCCAAAGTGCCATCAACCGCTACCGGATGAAAGAAGAACATCTCCTTCACCGGTACAAAGCCAATCAAAAATCCTACGACCTGCTGAACGTAGTCATGATTTACCTGAGCGACGAGAAAGTCAGAAACCGTCTCATAGGACTGCTGCAGCTGCTGTTCCGGAAAGAAAATATGTCCGGCGATGAAAGAAATGAAATATTGAAGGAAAGATACAACATTCATCTGACCGAAGAACAAAGAGAGGAGTTGAACACCATGTGCAACCTGAGTGAAGGTATTGTAGATAGAGTAACCGAGAGAGTGACTAAATCCGTAACCGATTCTGTCACTAAATCCGTAAAAAGAAGCGACGCCATAGAATCTGTAAGAAATGTGATGGTCAATTTGAGGCTGGACATAAACCAGGCCATGGATGCACTGAACATCCCCACGGAAATGAGGGCTGACGTACGAAAAGCCCTTGGAAAATAGGCTGGAGTTGAACACCATGTGCAACCTGAGTGAAGGAATTGTGGATAGAGTAACGGAAAGAGTAACCGCAAGGGTAACCGATGAAGTAACTGAACGAGTAACCAAATCTGTAACCGACTCCGTAACCAAATCCGTAACAAGGCAGATAACAATTGAAGATGTAAGAAATGTGATGGTTAATTTAAGGCTGGATATCAACCAGGCCATGGATGCACTGAACGTCCCCACGGAAATGAGAGCTGATGTCCGCAAGGCCCTTGGAAAATAGACTGGAGTTGAACACCATGTGCAACCTGAGTGAAGGTATTGTAGATAGAGTAACTGAGAGAGTAACCGCGGAAGTAACTGAATCCGTAACAAAGCAGAGAACGATTGGGGATGTCAGAAATCTGATGATTTCTACCGGCTGGAGTTCGGACAAGGCCATGGATGCTCTCAGAATACCGAAAGAGTTAAGAGATGAAATCCGTATGCTGTGAGCCGGCAATTTTCTGTAAATAAAAAGCCCTGCTTATGATGAGCAGGGTCTTTTTTCTGTGGAATAAAAAAGTTTTAATATCTTTTCAACGCAGGGGGTAAAAAATGAGAGGTACTGCGATATGAGTAGTAGAGGTGCAGAAAAAGCCTCATGAGAATGGAAGGCTAAGGCACGGACTCCGTAACTACTGGTTGAACTTATCTGGATACTCCCCTCGTAGGCTTTTCTGTTTTTTGCGTGGAACTAGGCAGCATTTTCATACTGATTGTCTATGTCTTTATATAAAGTAATTTTTCCTGTTCCTGTCGTTGTATTATCCCCACCAAAATCAAAGCTATTTTGCCAGATATCATAGTTGCCTGCGGTCGTACGAAAGTGTTTTGCCACCAAACTCCCCTCAAAAAGTACATTATGATCGTAATCAATAGTACCCTGAGGCGCATAAACCAAAGCTTTAAAACTACCTACGTTAAACGGTGCATGAATTGTAACATTCCCATGAAGAGAAATAATGACCATGTGCTGTTTAGAATCATTAGCATCATAATAATAATGACCTGGGTTTACGATAATATTTCCATCAGCAATAATAACTTTAAATTTTCGATCTCCGACATATGTACCATCTGCAAAGGCACCTGAACTGAAATCAGTTTGCCAAGAATTAATATACTCATCTGTAACCTTTGCATATTGTCCATCTGTTTTTATAAATACATCACCATCGGGATAATGTTCATCGTGTGGTTTTCCATCTTTGTTATATTTATTAGCATATGATTCAACAAATTGATATATTGATTTTGTTACCGGATTATTGTCGTTTAAAGAGGTATCAACAGGAATGTTTACATGATTTGTATTTTTCCCAACAACAACATCTTCACCGTAACGAGTGCCATTAAAATATCCAAATCTATGATAATGAATATGCTCTCCTGGGTCTGAATTAGATAAAATCCATTGATTATTCACAAAGTCTCTTGGACGTTCTCTTACAGTCTTATCATTTACATATAATCCTTTCCCTTCAGTCTCATTAACATGTTCCCAGCCAACATGTGGCTGATTTGACCAGATTTCGGAATCATCGCTTTTAGGCGTATAAAAATTTCCCGAATCAATAAATACACTACGGAATCCATTTTTAACATTATTAGTAACGTAAATCGGTCCATTTACATAGACTTGTCCGTGTATATGTATATTATCACTATTTATATAAATGGCATTATTCCGAGGTTCTTGATTAGTATTCAATTCTACCGGGCCATCATAGGTAGCCAAAATATTATATCCAAAAACACCAGGGCCTGCTCCCCCAGAAGAAGAAGATTCTATTTTAGCAGTAGATACGACTGCCACATGCAATGACTCAAACCCAAACATTTTAGAAAAAGTGGTCGGTGCTTCTTCACTTACATGCAAAGTTAGTAAAAGGCCTTTTTTGGTATCACCATCTTTAGGAAAGCGATAGAAAATACCATTTTTGCTGTCATCTTTTTTATCTCTGGAAAACGGTATGCCTCCATTGTTTGCATTCATATATTTATCAATGCGGTCTTCTACTTTATTCTTCTCATTTGCATCTGCCTGATACTGATAGGCTCCGGCAAGGACAGCCGCATCCGCCGCATTCTGCAGTTTCGATTTATAGGCCCAGGCGTTTCCCAAGTCCACGGCAAATCCGGCACAGATAAAGATAATAGGAATCATGAGGGCTGTAAACACCAGAAAAGCCCCCTTCTGGGCTTTGGATTTCCACATATCAAAACGCATAGGGAGCACCTCCTGAAAAAGGGATTATAATCCGCGAATAAGAAGCAGAGCTAAGGTAGTCAGGGTAAAGTAGGGGCCGTAGGCAAAGGCGCTTTTCCGTTTCTTTTTTCCAAGAAGAAGGAGCACCAGCGCCGAGAGGCCGCCGAAGATGCTGCCTGCCGCCGCCACGAAGATGAGGGCGTCGGTACCAAGCCAGAGTCCCAGACAGGCCATGAGCTTGATATCCCCGCCGCCCAGGGCGCCCCGGGAAAGGATGCCCAGGAGAAGGAACACCGCCCCGCCTCCGGCCGCCGCCAGGGCGTGGTCTGTAAAGAGGGAGGGATACACTGCCGTAAGGGCCATACCCCCCAGTGCCAGGGGAATCATCATGCCGTCGAAAAGGCAGTACTGCTCAAAGTCTGTCACTGTCATCAGGATGAGCAGGGCTGTCAGGAAAAGGAGAAAGAAGAGCGGAAGGCCGGAGGTCATGAAAAGGAATCGGATGCCGCAGGCCAGAAACAGGACGCCCAGCACATAAGGCCGCCACCGGCCCCGCCGTTCCACATCATCAGGGAAGGTCAGAATCTCCCTGTTTTTCCCATAAAGCCCCTCTATCCAGCGGGAACCGAAGAAAGAAAAAGCCAGGGACAGAGCCGCTACTAAAAGAGCATAGAGATAAAATGAAGTCGTCATACAGTCTCCTTGTCTATTTGCTTTTATTATATCATAATAGAGCCCTTTGCGGCTCGAGTTCAGAGGGTTCAGTAAGTGTCAAGTTTTCCTCGGTAATTCATTT